>BNJT01000836.1_pt1 | contig 100101 bp, 97 predicted proteins | sample 8540491 | NCBI WGS metagenome assembly BNJT01 (sample SAMD00202455, study PRJDB9452) | human saliva metagenome | host: Homo sapiens | reverse complement strand
GTTACGTATTGCTTAAAAGAAAAGAGGTATTAAAAATGAAATAGCGATTGAAATGATCATGCAGGAGTAGAATTTAAAATAAAATGATGATGAACTGTAGAAGCCAAGGGTATGAAGTTGTGAATGTTTGAACTGATACTTAGAATTCAGTTGATTATCCTGATATTGCTGAGGAAGTTGGTGAAAGTTCTTGCTGTAAAGTGGACTTGGAATTTAATCTGTGGAACTGGAATTGGAATTTCTTATTGCTGCAATAAAATAAAAGGAATTCGTGCAGCTCTTTGGCTCAAGCAAATGAATATACAGCAAACTTTCTAAGGCTTCAATAATGCAAATATATAGCGTTAGGAGCTAGAGTTTTAGGAGAAGATTTGGGATTAGTATGTGTTGAAGCGTTTGTAAATATACAGAGTTTGAAGGTGGCAGACACGCTAAAAAGATGGAAAATAGAATTATAATTTAGAAAATATCTTCAAAATTCTAATTAAATTTATTACTAAATATTTATTAGACTTGTCTGAAACAGAATTTAATAAAATAAATATTATGAACCAAGGGTCTTGACCCCTATTATTAAAACAATAAAAACATTGAGTTTTGAATACATCTATTTTGAAAAATATTTAAAAATAAAATAAGGGGAGTGATTTTATGTCAACAATTTTTAAAGATAATAGATATGGAAATACCAGCAAATATTGTATGAAGATGAAGAGTTCTTGGCTTATGACATAAATCCAGCTAAAAGTTCATAGTTTAATTCCAAAAAGGAAATTAAAAATTTGACAGCATGACTGAGGAAGATGTTTTACTGTTTGCAAATTGCAAATGACTGTGGCAAAAGTGGCTAGAATTGGAATTGGATATGATGGTATAGAGTTATAACTTATTGGGGATAATGGCGACAGGAAGTTTATATCATATTCATTACCATATTTTAGTGGAGAAAATTGCTGTTACATTGAAATAGAAATAGTAAAATTTTCAAGATTATGGAGGAAGATGAAAAGCAGACTTTCAAATTGTAATACCTGTTTTTCTTGTGGCAAATCTAGGAATGGCTGAATATATAAAAAAGATAATGCTGTTTACTATAAGGATGAAATATGGGCAGACAGATGAGAAAAGGCAATGATGCTGATTTTAAGACATTTGTAGAGCTGAATAAGATTTATGGGAAAGATAATAGAAATGTTTTACGAAGATGGGAAACTGGGAAATGCAGATTTTAAAACATTTCAGGCAGTTAGAAAATATTGACAGATAAAGATAACTTACGGTATAACCAGAAAGTAAAAATAAATCCAAAAGATTTTGAACTTTATAAAAATAAGGATAAAATAGTATATTTTAGAAATACGGGAAAATATATGATTTAAAAGGATTAGATGAACTTAATGGAATTGAAGATGTAGATACTTTTTAAAGTACTGGATGATGAATATTATTCATGATAAAACATAATATTTATTATGATGGAGTAACTTTGTTCGATGATATGGATACTTTTCAGATAATAATGCGAGATGCTTATGAAAGATAAAAATATGTGTATTATGGTTCAAGACCAATAAGGAAGTGAATCAAAACAGTAAAAATTTTATGAAATTTACTTGAAAGATGATAAAGTGTATTTACAAAAATATGGGAAAATTGAAATGCTGATTTGAACAGTTTTGAAGTTTTAGGAGAATGAAATATTTTTACGCAAAGATAATAAAATGTTTATTTATTTGGGGAAATAAAAAAGTTAGATCCTAGAACTTTGAAATAATTTCAGAAATAGCTTTTTGCAACATATTCAAAAGATAAAGACAAATGACATTTGGAATGGAAATAAAGGAGTGATTCAAAACATTTGAAAATTAGAAAATCAACTTTACTCAAAAGATAAAATAACTTGTACCAAGAAGTAAAAATTGACAAATTAGAGATAATTTAGAAAATATGAGTGCTGGAGTGCTTGATATTATAAAAAATGGAAATAGAATATGCTAATGGAAATAGGCCGATATAGAAAACTAGAAAATTTTAAATAATAAAACGATTATTATAATCCAAATATAATTTATGGAAAAACAACAAAAATATATAATGTACTATAGGAGTTTTGACAAAAATTCGTAGTAAAGTAACAAAAGATGGATATAAATCTTTTGAAATAATGAAATTGGTGCATATTCACTAGATAAAATAATATTTTTTATTTTATGCATTCTGATGTTGTAAAATGAAAGATGTAGACAGAGGCAGTTTTACTATTGAGAAATATGTATTTTTCAAGATGATAAAAACAGTGTATATTTTATGGAAAAAGATACGGAATAAGCTCAAAAGATTTAAAAAATTGTTGATTTAGCTGTTAATTCTGGGGAGCCTGTAACATTTTACTATTGATATTGCAAAAATTTATATAAATTTATTTATGAATTTGACATCGAAACGTATAAATTGAAAATACAAAATTGGCTGTAACGAATGTAAAAGTAGATGCCCGAGTTTGAGATTGTTAAAGAAGACACGGGTTATTATAGGATATTATGCGCTCATTATGATATGAATAAAAACAACTAAGAAAAGTCGAAGGTAGTAATAGCAAAAGCTTGTTGAAAATGGATAATTTTTTGCAAAGGATAAGCAAAATGTCATTATCTTGGGAAGCAAATTAGAATATCAGCTCAGAAGGGTTTAAATTTGTTGTCCAGATATTGCAAAAATAAAATGGTATTTTAAAGGTAAACTGGAGAAGGAGATTATGAGATAGTACCTTTTAAATTTTGAGTGCTCATTTGATATATAAAGCGAATAAGGATATGTTAATATTTTAAAGAAATGATTTGTTATCTTGATTACGGTAAAACTGTTAAATTCAGAATTGAAGATGTGCAGAATGCCTTCATTAAACTCGAAGGAGCAGATATTCTGACATTTAAAGCATTTGGATGGGCACCCAAAGATAAGAATAGAGTTTATTGTGAATATAAAGAATTTAAAGGTGGATGTACCAAGCTTACTGTCGTGTAAGATGAGAGAGTTGTTATGACAAAAACAGGGACTTATGAAAATGGATTAGAGTGACAAGTAAAATTATTTCACTTATATTTAGTAAGATTGCTTTGAAAAAGAATTTAGAAATCATAATTATTCTACTAAAATCTTTTAATTATCTAGTTCAATTTGAAGAGTTTTAAATATTTTAAACATTTTGAATAAATTATTTAGAAAAGATTTGCGAATTTTTATGAAAAGTAAACTTTCTAAAATTGTACGTTTGTCTTTCTTGTGGCAAATCTGGGAATGGCTGAATATATAAAAAGATAATGCTGTTTACTATAAGGATGAAACGGAGCAGGCTGATGAGAGAAAAGTAGAAATGCGGATTTTACACATTTGTAAAATTAAATGATGTTATGGGAAAGATGGAAAAGTGTTTTTATTTTGATAAGAAGTTAGAAGGTGCTGATGTTAAGACTTTTCTTGTAATTGGAAGTTAATGAAAAGATAAAAATATATTTATAATTATGATGAAAAAATGGAGATAAATCCGAAGGATTTCAAACTATAAAAATAAGGACAAACTTTTATTTTTTAGGAAATAATGGCAAACTGTATATTGGAGGAAGTTTTTCGAAGTTGAATATGTTCAGGATTTAGACAGTTTTGAGGCAATTGATGAAGAATATTCAGCGATGCGTTAATATTTATTATGCTGGAACGCCGATATATGATGCTGATAGCACATTTCAGATAATAATGCCTGATTATTATGCAAAAGACAAGAATAATGTATAGTGGCTCTGATAAAATAAAGGATGCGAATCCTGATACGAAAGTTAAAAGACAAATCAGGTTTATTTGAAGGATGGTAAAAATGTATTTCTGAATTTTACCAAAGATAAAAATGCCGATGTGACTACTTTGAAGTGATGGAAGAAATGCATCTTATGGAAAAGATAAAAAATAATGTCTACTATCTTATGAAAACTAAAGGAGCTGATGCAAAATTTTTTTGAAATAATTTGAGCCTAATAATCTTGTTCAGATGTATTCAAAAGATAGAAACAGTACCTTTATAGGAGGACGGAAAATAAAAGAAGGATTTGAAAACTTTGAAAGGCTTTTTTTGAACAGATTATTATTCAAAGGATAGAAAATAATCTTTATTATCGAATTGTGTAACGATAAATTTGATAAGAAAAATCTTAAAATTTTGTATTCTGATGGAATTGACGTGCGGAAAATGGAATAGAATTTTGCAGAAGGGAAAACTGAATATAAAAGTTCAGGAAACTTTGAAATAATTTTGATAAAATATTATAACTTCCAAATTTAATTTTAATGAAAAGATGATAAAATGTATATGCAATTTCAAAATTTGATAAAACTTATTCAAGCAATAAAAATGCAGATGTAAATTTTGAAGTAATGAAAAATGGAAGATGGGATACAAAAGATAAAAATATTTATTTTATGGATAATATTATAAAGTTAGAAGGTGCTGATAAAGACAGTTTTGTTATAGCGATAAATAGTTTACCTTCCTTTCTTGAGACAAGAATAATGTTTATTTTGCAGAAAGAAAATAAATGATAAATTTTGATGGATTTAAAATTATAAATTTGAATAATCAAAAATGAATCCTATTTTTGGTTTGATAATAAAAATTTATATAAATTTATTACAATTTTAGTGAAGATACTCTGATGAAATGTGAAACCAAACTGTCGTTGTTAAAAACCAAAGTAGATATTACAAGTTTGAATCATTGGAAAATTTTTCAAATTATTACAGGATAAAATAATGTTTATTATTATAATACGGATCAGAGCTAAAAGATTGAAGGTGCAGACAGAAACAGTTTTATAAGTCTGCAGCTAAAATTTTGGAAAAGATGATACAACGTTTTTATTATGGAAATAAAATTAGAAGGCGTAACTTGACGGGGACTGGAAATTTTAGACGAAAATACCATAATTCTTAAAAATAAAAATAATGTTTACTTTTTGAAAGCTGAAAATGAAGAAAAAATTATAAACTGCTACCTTAATTTTGACAGCAGTTCTTTAAGCCTGTTCATAAACGCAGTGGATATTTTTAAAAGATAAAGATGGAATTTATTATTTTGATTATTCCAAATTTGGAAAAATTGGATATCAGAGAAATTATATGTCCAAAAATAAACTGATTTTTTAAAATAGAAGGCGTAGAGACTGACATTCAGGAACTCACCTGATATTCAAAAAAGACATAGGAACAGAGGCATTAAAAATAAGGAAGTTAAAGGTGCAGATGCAGAAAGTTTTATTATATTTTATGCAGATGAGGGAGTTGTAGTTAAGGATAAAAATAGGACTGAGTGAAAAGGATTAAGAGGAGGTAAAATATATTTATTTATATTTTAGTAAGACTGTCTTTGAAAAGAATTTAGAAATCATAATTAGCTCCTACTAAAAATAATATTCTAGTCTCAATTTTGAAGAGTTTTAAATATTTTTAAGCATCTAGTGAATAAATTATTTAGAAAAGGATTTGGAGGAATTTTCATGAAAACTAAATTTTTAAAGTTAGTATTACTAGGGCGGGTGTATTTTCAGTCAAATTTTGAAAGGCGGAATATGTGAAAAGATGATACAGAAATTTATTATATATAAAGTAAAGAAGATAATCTAGGATTTAAAGTTGAAAATGTGGATTTGAATACATTTAAAATATTGGATGATAAAATATCTCGAGAGCAGTCAGTGTTTGCTTTTCAGGAAATAAACTGTTTTGGAAGATGTGACATTGAAAACCTCTTGAAGTACCACCAAACAAATTATTCAAAAGATAAAAATACGTTTTATAGACCACTGAATACGAATGGATCTCGAAACAACGTGGCAAATCTACGAATGCAAAAGTTTTGAGCCATATTATTATCTGACAAAGATGATAAAAATGTATTCTATGATTCGATAAAATTTTAAATGCAGATGTAAATTAAGCCTTAGTGGTCTTGGAAGGAGACCGTAGTTATGCAGACAAAATGACAGATGCTATATCCAGGAGAAAATTGAAGGTGAAACGTAAATCCAAAAACATATTTAAGGTGATTTAGACGGATCATATTCCAAAGAGGATAAAAATGTGTGCTGCTCGACTAGACATTGCGCGTGCAGATCCCCAAACTTTTAAGGAAGTTTCGCAAATTATGCCAGAGATAAGAATGACCTGTATTATTACTTTGAGACAAGAAAATCTGGGGAAAAATAAATCAAAAGATGAAAGCCTTTGGATAAATGAATTTTGATCGAAAAATGGAAATGAAAGTATTTCCATTCCTGAGGAAAAATTCAGTACATCCTGTAAAGAATTTGGAAATAATAAAAATAATCCAAGTAATTCCAAGCACGACTATTTATGGAAAGATAATGAAAACATATATGCCATAAACACCATACAAAGAAACCTGGGCTATCTTATAATATGCTAGATAAAGATACTTTTGAAGTAAATGAAAGATAGCAACGATCCTAAAAGATAAAAATACACATTTATTATACAAGAATGGATGTTAATCCAATTACAAGATGTAGATAGAAGTCACTACTGTAGAAGATGAAGATTTTTCATGATACAAGTGTATTATAGAGGAAGAAAACTCAAATGATTATAAGCCCAAAATGGCTTTAAAGTTGTGAAGGCTTGCTAATAGACGAAATATACCACTTAATTTTTGAGTGATAGTAAAATATATATAAACTTGTTGCAGTATATGATGGACTGATAAAACTCAGAAAGTGTAAAAGAAAGCGAGTAAAAACTCCAAAGTAGATTCTAAAAACTTTTTGAAATATTTGATTACTGGGACACTATTTTCCGTGATATAATGCAGGTAATGCAGAAAATTAGAATCCTGTCAAAATGGGCTATAGCAGGTGCAGACAGAAAAGTTTTCAAGGTTTTGAATGATGAATTTTCAAAAGATACAACAATGTTTATTATTACGAAACAAAACACGCGCAGGAAGTCCAGATCGATTGGAGTTTGTTGGAAACAAATTTGTATTTAAAAACTCATGGAAGATTTTGTTTCTTTCATAAAAGATAAAAGATAATGTTTATTATCTCCAAAGGGAAAATTGTTTCAGTATGAAATGAGGAAAATAATGCCTTTAAACTTTGGACGAGCAAGATCTTTAAATATTCTAATAACGGCTATTTTCAGAATTAATTGTCCAAATTATACTGGTTATTTTTCAGGATAAAATGGAGTATTATTATTTAATGGATTAGCTAAATTAACTCCAGCTACATTTTATCTGAAAAGTTGAAAATGCTGATATTCCACTCATCTGTACAATATAAGGCAAGGTTGCAAAAGATGCAAATAAAGTATATTGTGGAAACTACAGGAAGAAGGTAGATGTTGGCAGCTTTGGCAAAAGATTTAATATAGATGGTGAAGATATATAATAAAAGATAAAAATAAAATTTGGGAGTGATACACAGACAGTTAGAATGAACACACCAAGATAAATATTTTGAAATTATTACATGGGTGAAACTCTCTAAAATTGAGCTTAATGGAATTGAATAGATTGGGATTTTGGTACTTAAATAAGTAGAAAGCGGAAAAATAGAAAAGTGAGAGATGTAGTAGAAAGTCCAGATATACAAATTTTATAAAATTGTTAAAGCTGGATAAAAAGAGTATCAGTGATGAAAATAGTATTTTATAGATTTGAGGTGAAAATTTCTGAACGAGAATATCAATTTTTAATAAAATTATTGTAAAGGAATCAGAAATTTTGAATATTTTGATGAAAAATATGAAAATTTCTAGAGATGATAACTTGACAATTTTGAAGGATAATCTGTTTGGATGAAGTTTCAACTCAGGAAAAATAGTCAGGGAATAATATTCCTGTATTCTAAAAAATTTAAATACAATTGAGGATATACAGGGAGATGTTGTAAATTTTGATGATATTCAGGATCCAGGAAATGCTGGAACTATCATTAGAACAATGATTGCCGCAAAACTGTCAGAATTTAATTTCTGACAAAAGGGTTCAGTAGATGTTTATAATCCAAAAGACAGTACATGCCACAATGAGCGGATATTCAAGTTAAACGACAATTTATGGAAACACCGAGAGTACTGTGGAATTTCTTTGAATAATAAAAATTAGTTTAAAATAGCGACCTGCTTTACATGAAGATTCCATCGCTATGAAAAATAGGAATTGCAAGAGAAAATAATGCGTTTATCGGACACGAAGGTGGCGGAGTGTCTGAAATATCTGATAGAAAAATTCTGATATAAAGGATTATTCCGATTTATGCGAGCCACTGAACACTGAATGAGTGTGGCGACTGGGATTTTTCTATGTAAACGAGGGAGAAATTACAAGGATCATAAAAATTGTGAGATAATACATGAGTGAAATTTTGTGGTAAGGAAATTAATATGCTATTAATATAGTTTGAAAAACCATACATAAGTGGAAATACGTAGAGTACTAATATACAAATATCTGAAGGTAAAAATTAGGTCCAGTTTGGGAGCAATGGAAAAGGAAGAATGGTATTTTCTGTTGTCAGATGTTGTAGGAGCAATAATTTGACAGCTTTGAATCCTAATACTATTGCAAAGTATTACGTTTGAAAGATGAGGGAACGAGTTAGTTACAAATTGAAAACCGACTGAAAATGAAACTCCGCAAAGATGGGAAAACTGTCAGAGGACAGATGTTGCTGATATGCAAGGAATTTCTCTGTTATCTCAATCAATTCCGTCTCCCCAAGGCAGAACCATCATGTGGCTGGCACAAGTGGGAAAAAGACAGAATAGATGAAATTATAGATCCAAACTAACTATTGATAGGGCATTGGAAACATATTTGAAAAAGGATATTCAGAGAATGGATAAACCAGAGATTACAGCGATCGTTAGAAAGGACCTGATAGATGCTTGGCAAGATCGATGGAGTAAAGAAGGGAATAGAATATGCAATTTTCACAGATGAAATTTCAAAGGCATGGTCTGGTATGGCAACTAGAGAATATAAAGATTTAAAAGGATTAGAGAATTTCCATAGGTAAGGCGTCAACTTTGGAAACTTTGTACTTAATATGCTTGCAGTATAAGGCAACAGATAATCTAACTATTCATAAATCCAAATGGCTGGAAGAAAATAAAAAGTTGCAAAACGAGGTGAACAATAGCAGGAAATACTAGAAAAGAGATTGAAAGAGATACTGAAAATCGATACAGCTAAAATGCAGTAGATTTTTCTAAATTGATTGAGGATGGTAAAAGATATTCTCATATAGTTAAAAATGCTAAAGATGAAGAAAAGAGAACAACATGGCTCAAGCAAAGAGAATTTGAACTAATATATAATGAATTTCTGTTTTGAAGAAAAAGATTTCAAAGAAAGGAAATAAAATGTCAAAAAGAAATGAAAATAGGATCAGAGGGAATAGAGGGAAAGATATGCTTTTGGGATCAGTTAGGGAAGAAGTTTTCATGGATCAAATACTTTTATGATTTATACCGAGCACCCCAGAATACACGGAGAAAAGCTGATTGATGAGCTGAATATTGAGGCTGGGACTGAAAACTTAATGAAGGAGAAATAATATTATCATTGACGATATTGACGTATGTTCCTGTATATAATTAACCTTGGGAATGCTGTAAAGCCTGAAACTTTTAGAGATTGCAGATAGTTTTGAGAACAGAGATGAAAGGACAGATGCTATTGGGACAAAAAGAATTGTTCTTCCATCCAGGTGCCCACTGTCGTGGAAGAAGAAGTTGGGATTAATAAAATTATTGAAGGATTGAAATGAAGTTTCTGACAAAAGATCAGAAAACAACAGTTACTTGAGACATGGCTGGAAAAAGGTACAGAATGGAAGAAGTTTTGAAGAAATTGCATTATTGATGGTGTAAAATTAAAGGGATAAAACTGACAGTATGTTTTGATACTTATCACGTTCACGACGCTGATATGATATTGTGAACGATTTTGAAGGAGTTATTGAGCAGTTTGATAAGATTGTTGGAACTGGACAGATTTCGGTCATCACTCTGAATGATAGTAAGAATGTGTGTGTGGGCACAGCAAAGATAGGCACGAGAAATATAGGGTCGAAAATCGGATCGTAAGATTAAAGTACAAAATTGCAGTCATTTTGAGAAATTTTCATTTGCTGTAAATTTGTGAGAAACGCCTTATGTGGCTTTGAGGATGATAAAGCCAAGAAAGTTCGCCGTATAAATTTGAGATCGAGATGCTTAGAGCTGGGAAGTTTGATGAAATGTCATAGAAAAGATAAAAATCAATAAACTGAGGAAAGCAAAGCTATGGAAACAAAATTAGAAGAATTTTGCCGAGAAAAGATGTTTAAGAGATATAGATATGACATTGGTTGATTATTTAGATAAATCAAATACATGTATATCAACAGAAGAAAAATTTCTTAAAAACTGATGATCTAGAAACTTTTGAATCAAATACTCAAAGCATACAAAAGGAAAATTGGATCGTAAAATACAACAGCATAAAAGAGAAAAATAAAGATTTTCTATTAAAATAAAAAGGGGAAACATAATAGCAAAAATTTTTATAACGAGTTCTCAAAAACAGAAAGAATTAGAAAAAGTTAAAAGTATCAATTTAGAAAAGATATATTTGATAAAACAGAAGAAACATTTTATGATAACATTTTAAAATTATTTTTGACGATTATATAAACCTCCTATATAAAGTAAATCTAAAACAATATATTAAAAAGAAAATATAAATGGATTGAAGATGGGCTTTGAATATATAGATAGTTATTAGAATTAAAGACGTATAGGAAATTAGTGAAAAAGATTTTATTATTTATCTGATGAAAGGATAAAAATTTAAATATATGTTTAGACGAAGAAATTTCTAGATGAAGTAGTGCTCTAGAGTTAAAAAGAAAAAGGTTTTGTAGGTAAATTATCTATCAGACCTCACTATTATAGATTACTAAAAAGATTTTATACCTTTTCGAAGAAGAAAAAGAATTTGGGAAATATTTTGAATTTTAAAAATCTGAAAGAAAGTTTTGTTACAAAAATTATACGATTATAAAAAGTAATGATATTCTTTGATAAATATAAAAATAAAAACATTGAGCATTTGAAGAAATATTAGATGATTTTGAGATTTTAGATGATGAGATAATAAAACAAAAAGTTTTATATCGTGAATATTTTAAAGATAATGAATAAATTTTACATTTCTCATTTAGACTAAGGAATATATATATTATTCTATAGATGAATCTGAAAAAGATAGTAAAATCAAAAAGGAAATAAAGAAAAAGAACAAAAATATTTAAAATTGATAATTCAAAAATTCATTATTTTAGATAATGGAGAAATGTTCTATGTTTTTCTTAAACTCAATATTTTCAAATAAAAGTTAATTAATAAAAGAATATTTTCAAAATATCTAAAAATTCTATAAAAACTAAACATGATACAGAAAGAAGTGATAAAAATGCTAAAGGATAAAAGAATTAACAAAAAGGAAATGTTTGATATTTAATAGAAGATATGATGCAAAAATATGATAAGACAAAAATTGTTTCAGATGAAGATTTTATGTCAATTATTGAGGCAGGACGACTTTCTCCTAGTTCTTTTGGGCTTGAGCCTTGGAAAATTTATTCTTGGAAAAATGAGGAAATGCTGAAATGATATGAGAGAGTTTGGTTTGGGGAGCTGATTAACAGCTTGAATGGAGCGAGCCATATTGATATGGTGCAAAAGAGCTAGAAAAGGTGTTACTGGCGATAGCGAGTATTTTGATAGAATTGAAGGAAAGATATTTCTGAAGAAAACTTGAAAATCAGAAAAAGAATTCTTTACAAAATTTTCAAAAAGAGCATTTTAAGTTGGAAAGTGAAAGAGTATTGTTTGACTGGGCTTTCAAAACAGACTTATATTGCAATGGTAAATATGATGAATATGGTCATCTTTGGGATTGACAGCTGTGCAATTAGCGTTTAATAAAGAAATGGCTGAAAAATACTTTTCGAAAAAGGTGTGTTGATTTCGAAGGAATAGGAATTTCATATTTTGTAAGTTTTGGGGTATAGAGATGAAGATATTACCCTCAAAAACTAGTAGAGAACTGTCGTAAAGTTTTGAGTGAGGTTGTTGGAGTAGTTTCTGTAATACTTGAATTTTGAATATCACTCAAATTAATTTATTACAGAAAGAGGATTTTTATGATTTCTGTAATTATATTGTTGGTAACGGTACTGTCGTGAAATAAAAATAACTGCATGAAAAATAAAAATAAACCAAATAATACATCTGAACAGACGAGTCAAAAGCAAGAAAGTTCAGAAACAGATATCAGAAGGAACGAAGAAAAGAATAGAAGAGAAACAACTTATGAAAAAGATTTAATGAAAGTTAAGGTCGATGGAGGTCCTGAAATATGAAACAATTAAGTGATAAAGATGACTCGAAAATGAAAAGCAGATTATCCAAAAATTTAAAAATTCAGTAATAACTGCTGTAACAAACGATGGACGTTTTTATAGTGCAAGAAGTTAATGATCCTACAAACAAAGAAGAAAACTGCTAAGGAAATTATTATTGATAGAGTTGATATTATTGAGACTATTGGGAAAATGGTGTAAAGATAAAGGAACAAAATATAAATTTGTAATTGTTCAGTGATTTAGATAAGAAAGAACGGATTAGCGAGTCCATATATTATTCATATATTTTAGAAAACCTTTATGAAAAGGAAGAATACAAGCAGGCAATAAGTGATGCTTTTGATAAATATAAAAAGAGTTATAAGATATTAAAGTAGAAATTATTTTTCCAAAAAGTGTATTTGAATTGAAGATAATATGGAGTTTCAGTGATGGTAAGTCTTGGGGATAGGGTAGAAGAACAACTTTAAAAATTAAGAAAACTGCCTCAAAAATTTTTGAAAAATAATATAAAAGAATTTAAGTAAAAAGATAAATCAATAAAATTTATTACAATATCATAAAATCAAATTGTTGCACAATACTTATTTTTATTATATAATATACAAAGAATAACAAAATAGATAGGAGAAAAAGAAAAATGTCAAACAGTGATAATAAAAAGTAAGAGTTAGAATAGCACTGTCTCCAACTGAGATCCACACGTAGGAACCGCCTCACATTGGACTGAATATTTAATTATGCATTTGCAAACATAATGGCGTGAGATTTTATTTTTAAGAATAGAAGATACGGATAGAACGAGATTTTCAGGAGATTCAGAACAGCAAATTTTTGATGCGATGATGAAATGGCTTTAAGAAATTATGATGAAGGTCCAGACGTTGGGGAGAAGTAGGACCTTATAGACAATCGGAAAGATTTTCGATTTATAAGGATTATGCTGAACAATTGGTGGAAAAAGGGGAAAAGATATTATTGTCTTTGTACTGGTTGAAAGATTGCAGAAATTAAGAGAAAGACAGGCTACTAGTGAAACAAGCACCAGGATGAGGACGAAGATTGCAGAAACTTCGTCGAAGAAGTGGAAGAAAATAAGCTACTGGTGAGCCTTATGTTATTAGACTTAAAATGCCTTACGAAGGTGAAACTGTGTAAATGATGGATTAAGAGGAGAAATTAGATTTGAAAACAGTAAAATTGACGATCAAGTTTTTATTAAAATCTGATGGATTCCCAACTTATCATTTGGCAAAATATTGTTGATGATCATTTGATGGGGATAACTCACGTTATAAGAGCGGAAGAATGGATTTCTTCTACGCCTAAGCATATTCAGTTATACAAAGCATTTGGATGGATGAGCCAAAATGGTATCACATGCTACTTTTAAAGAAATGCTGACAAACCAAAATTTCAAAAAGAAAAATCCAGTTTCCATTGGAACTATTATAAAGAAGAAGGTTACTTAAAAAGAAGGATTACTAAACTTCCTGCACTTATGGGATGGAGCTTTTGAGAAAACAAGGAAATTTTTACTATTGATGAAAATGATCAGAAATCCCTCATTTGATAAAAATTTCTCTGGAGGGCCTGTATTTGACTTAGTTAAATTAGGGATGGGTAAACAATCATCATCATGATGAGATTAAAGGATCTCGATGAATTGACAAAATTGGCTATTCCATATTTTAGTGAAAGCTGGTTATTATGAAAATGAAAACTTGTCAGATGAAGAATTTTCAAAATTAAAAAGAATTGTGGAAAATTATATGGGAAGGTTCACAAACATTAAAGGAATTACTAGTAAATGCAGAATTTATTTTGAAGATAAATTTGAAATCTGCCAGTAATTGAGGAAGGAATGAATAAAAAGAGAAAGAAAATCAATCGAAAAACTGACTTTTCACTTGAAACAGAAACTGGTAAAAATCTATCCGAAAATGTTTATTGAAAAATCAATAAATTAAATGAAGAAATTTCAGAAGACGTAAGAAAGCAAATCCTGCAACGAACTGCAAGATGAAATCGGAGAAGGTCCAGTTAAAGCAGTATTAATGCCACTTAGGGCAGTTATTACAGGAAAAAGCCAGAGGAGCGGATTTATACACAGTAATTGCAGTTATTGGAAAAAAGAACATTGGCTAGATAAATAATATTTTGAATAATTAATATTTTTAAAGGGAATTACTAATATGTAGTTCTTTTTGTATTAATAATCTATTTTTAAAAATTTTATTTTTATGTGGTATAATTATATTAATTAAGAAACAAGATAAGGGGTGATAGTTATGACATGAAAGCAGTTTTTCAAAAATTTAGAATTGAATACAAAAGTTACTGAAGAGCTGATTAAATGATGGAAGAAGGATTTACTGTAAATAAAATGAGGATTTAGAGATTAAAGGTTAATGATGAAAAACTATAGGTGCTGATAGGTAAAAATGGAATCTTAGAAAAAGGGACAAAATAATTGAAAATATCAATTTATTTTGTGAATACATATGAAGAAACAGATGTAAATAAAATGTTGAAAAATTTTAAAAGTATTTCATTTCAAATAAAAGAATGATATAGAAACATTTTTACAGGAAAAGGATCAAATTTGAAAATCTTGTATTTCTTCCACATATCTTGTATACAATGATAATATTGAAGAAATGTTAGATATTTTATAATTGCAAATAGAAGTTTAATTCTTTCAAAAGAAGAATTGAATGTGCTTCAAAAACACAGCAAAAGAAACTGAGTAATAGCGGAAGTATATTAAGAAAATGGTGATTTGATGATCAGTAGTTTTTGTTGGGACAACTTGGGAAAAATTATTCAGATGATATTTTTGATTACAGGAAAAGATTTACTAATCTGGCATATAATTTATTGAAGATAAAGGAAACTGATAAATACTAAATATGTCTGGTTGGAAATGTCAGAATGAATCTAGATTAATTAATTTTATAGAGATTTTGATTTAAACCTGGAGCATATTACTTTCTGATGAAGGATTGAAAGTAATGATAATGGAACTTAAATGAAGTATATTGAATTTATTTTAAGATTAAATGGATAAAATTATAAGAATTTAAAAAGTGATGTATAGAGTTTTAAACTTTAAATATCGCTATTTTATTTATATTCAAATTTATAATAAATATCTTTAATAAAATAAACTTTTTAGTTTTAATGAACTGGCGGAGCTTTTTGTAATTTAACTAGATAATCCATAATTATTTAAGTTGAATTGTAAGGTAGTTTTTAGTATAATTAGGTTACCAAAAGTTTCATTTACGAAAGGGGAGAAATTATGTTAAAAGAGCGAAAAATTATATGAGAAATATAAAAGACAAATATTACAGCAGAAGATTTGAAAAAGGCTGGAAAAGTTGAAAAATAATTTAGAGCAGTTGCTACGAAGTTTGGAATTTTGTGAGAATGCGTAAGCGGACAAAAGAGGGGAATTTAAGATTCCAACGATGGATAAGGTAAAAATTATTGAGCGATTATTTGTGATTTCTACAATTGATGCAGTGCCTGATATTTTGCCGATTATTGGGTTTGGTGATGATAGGTGTTGTGGCGTATGTGATTTCAAAGCTGGGAAGTTTGATTTGAATATGAAAAATTTGAGCTCAGAAGAAAAGGGAAGAGAAGGACAGAAATGTAGATTGGGATAATCTCAGTGTTGTAAATGAAGATTAGAAGTGGAGAAATATGAAAAAGAAAATTTTTGAGGCAGTTTCGAAAAGAAATGGAGTATTTGGTTAGTAAAATTGTATAATTTTATGAAGTGGCAAAGGAATATGAGATTATGAGCTTTTTACTGAGGAGTTTTGACATACGCCGAATTTTTGGAAGAAGTTTGGGGAAAAGGATGGATGGACTTAATGTTATTTGTAGATGGAGTTTTTGCGGATAGTATAGACGGCAAATTGCATTTGTGCCTGATGGTTTTATAGCTGGAAATAGAGATGTGATATGCTCCATGGCAAAAGTTTGCAACAAGATGATGAAAATTTCCAAGATTACGACTGTAATAATGAGTTTAATGAGAATAGTTTTCAATTTCCAAACAAATTGTTAAAAATATCAATAGATTCAAGATTTAGAATATCTCATATGATAGCTGCCTTATGGGACTTGAAGGCATGAGCAGGAAAATATCAGGCAAAATTCAGGGTAGATTCGGTGTCAGAAAAATTGGATTTCTGGAAATTGAAAATCATTGACAAAATAAAAATGGTCTTCCACAATATAAATATGATGATAAGTTAATTACAGTTCCCCCAAGCTGTCTGGGCACAGCATTGTTTCCAACGATTACAAATTTATCTCGGACAAGTAATTGAGCCGATTGAAAAAGGAAAGGTTCTAGTTGATTATGGAAGAAAAGGATAAGTCTACAATGCTTGAAAATTGGCAGTTTGATTACGATTAGAGGGTTTGGAAAATATAAGCTGTTTTTGGACAGGGGGAAACAGGGAAGGAACGCATACTTGTGAAGAAATACATTTAGAATTCAATAAAAATAAATATTCTAAAGCAAAGGGTCTTGACCACTTGTGGAAACACAAAAACTCAGGTTATCGAATATGTCCATTATTTATAACTTGGTTTAAATGTTTTAAAACAGAGAATGTTCTAAATAAAAGAAAGAAGGTAGAAAAATGAAAGATGTTACACCATCAGTAATTTTGAAATATTGATAAGATGTCTTGTAATAGCAATTGGAATTGTGGCAGTAATTGCATTTCTGAAATTAGTACTTCGGTATTTTTATCAGTTGCAGGTTGATAATTCTGATTGCGTTGATATTATTTTGTATGAAAAATTTAAAGAAAAATAGTTTTTAAAAATTTTTCTATCAAATTGATAATTAAGTAATTTTAGGGCTTGAAAATATGTAACTTTTACATTTAGATTTGAAAAAGTATTATTATATATAGAAAAGGAATGAAAAAGATGGAAAGAAGTGAAATAAAACAGAATATAAATGGAATTTATCAGATATTTATGAAAATTATTCAGCTGGGAGAAGGATTTTGAGAAAGTAGTGAGCTGAAAAAGAATTGGCTGGGTTTAAAGGGCAATTTGGGAATGAAGGGAAGTTGTTGGAGTTTTTCAGAAGAGGAGGAGATGGACAAGATTTCTATAAATTGTATCGTTATCCTCAGTCATTGCAGGACTTGAACTCGTCGGATAAGGAGGCTGTGGAGCATCGCAGAAGGTGCAGTTTTTATTTGCAGAGATTTCACTGAATTGTCCTGAATTCCGAACTGGTTGATAATCGTGAGAATATTGAAAAATGGATTGAGAATTTGATGATTATAGATTTGGACTGAAAAATTTATTTAGACTGCAAAAGCATATTCTGAAGAAAAGGGAAAGCAAATTGTTGTCGTACTACAGCTCATTCTTTTCAGCACGAGAGAAGATTTATTCGAAGTTACGGTTACGGATGTGGAATGGCCTCAAGTTACGTTTTAGTTCTGGAGAAAAAGTCGATGTAATGCCTGCCAATTATCTCTAAAAATTTTGCTCCACAACAGAAATCAGGAAGACAGAAAACTGATGTCAGACGTTTTACACAATTTCATGAAAAGAAAAATACAATTGTCGCGAACTTAAACTCAATTTTGCAAAAAGGAATTGCTTCAAAGAAAAGCCTTTCAGCAATTACGATTCATTTTTGTTAGCTCATCTGAAAGTGACAATATTCCAGAAGAAATTACTTAAATCTTTGGTCAATACGGCGAAAAATAATACAAAACCATTGCAAAAGATATTTAAAATTGAGAAAGAAAATTTTGGACTTGAAAAATATTATAATTTTGACGGCTCAATTAACCTGATAGAATTTGACAAGGAATATGAGTATGATGATGAAGGAAATAGTGAAATCGAGTTGTTCCGCTTGAAAAGATTACGGTGATGAAAAGCGATTTCAGAAGGCTGGCTGGATGTATTTGAGGTGAAAGGAAAAGAACGGGAGGTATTCTGCAGGAGTTTACGGAGTTCACCCATACATGCTCAAATTACAACAAGACTTTAGACAGCGTATTTACATTGGTACACGAACTGGGACATACCTTGCACACTCTTTATTCAGATGAAAATCAGCCTTTCTCGATGGCAGACTACACAATTTTGTAGCAGAAGTGGCTTCCCACATTTAATGAAAGACTACCGCTTGACTACGATAGAAAAATACCAATGATCCAAAAGAAAGAATCGCACTATTGGAGCAGGGAAAATTGGAAATATTGTTGGAACATTCTATTTTCAGGCATTACTAGCAGATTATGAATATCAAGCACAAGCTGGCAGTAGTTTTGGAAGTCAATCACAGCGGAAGTTTTGAGCAAAATTATGGAAGACGACGTTTGACAACATTACGGCGATATAATCGAAAAAGATGATTTAATCTATATTTTCTGGGCAAGAGTTCCACACTTTTTCAACTCGCCATTTTATGTGTATCAATACGCCACTTGCTTTGCCTCATCAGCGATTTATATGAAAAATGATAAATTCAAGTGGATGAAACCGAGAAAAACAAACACTAGACAAATACATCCAATTAGTTTAAGCTCAGTGGAATGACTTCAATGGAACAGCTTTTAAAAAAGTGCAGGAGTTGACTTATCAAAATTGAAACAATTGAGGCTGTAGCAAAACAGTTTGATTTGTTGCTAGATAAATTGAAAGTTGAAAATTAGTAAGTTGTAGAAAGGTATTGAAATATAAAATAACTTGCACCTAAAACTCAAAATATTGTATAATAAAAATATACATATAAATACATAAAATGGAATGATAATTTGATATAGAAAACAATATAAAAAGGAGATGGTATATTTATGATAATTATGTTGGTTATATTATTATGACTGTTGTTGGATGAGCTTTTTGATTCAAATGATGGGCGAGAGTTCACTGAGAAAAAGAGAAAGAGAGAGAATCAGCATGAAAGATATAATGGTAACGTCTATTGTAAGGACAGAAATGGAAAGATACTAATTTAGAATCTAGGAAATTGAAATCATAATGTAAAGGAAATTATGAATTTATATAGGAAGGCAGATACTTTTTGGTTTGGAGAGGATGTATTTGCTCTTTTATTTTAGTTAAATAATTAATGTTTTAAAGAGCAAGGAAATCATTCGCCATTTTCCTCATTTCGCAATAATAGTTATTTTAACATATTTAAAGATAATGATATATTAAAGAGAGTAGGAAAAGGCTGCACCAACCCTGCCTCGTCTAAGCATTTTTGAAATATTCCCAAATTTTATTTGGAAAAAGAAGCAAAACATTTATTATTTGGATAAACTCTGACTATTACGAACGAAACTCGCTGACGCTCAAAACAATCGTTTTCATTCCATCACGACATTCTACATTGGGTTATAAAGATTATATATTTAAGTTCTTAAATTTGCACTTTCAAATAAGAAAGTTTTACGTAAAGCGTAGTTCGAAAGAACGTTTCGCCAGTATCTCAAGTAGCAGCCAGTTAAAAGATGTTAAAATAACTGTTATTGGAAAGAGGGCAAGATGCTTTGATGCCCTTAGTAAAAACATTGGTTTATTGTATTGACAATGTAATTAAAAATTGATAATGAAGAGGAGGTATTTGTTATGGCAAAATGCAAATTTAAGTATTAGAGTTGATAAAGAAACAAAAGAAAAGGAATGAATTATTTAACATTTGGTTGGACATGACAACCGCAGTAAATATGTTCTTAAAACTGCAAATTAGGGAAAATAGAACCTTTTGAATTGAAATTGGAAGAGGAGCCAAATGAAGTGACTAGGAAAGAATGAGAGAAAGTTTGATAGAATTCAAAAAGAGATGATAGTGTAAAGGGATATGTGACAGCATAGAGAGTTGAGAGAGGCACTTGGTGTATAAAATTAAATTTACAGGACAATTCAAGAAAGAATTGAAATTAGCCAAAAGCAAGGAAAAGATATTAATAAACTATTTAAAATCGTTGATACTTTAGCTCAAAAGAAAGTATTAGACATTAAATATAAAGATCTATGCATTAATCAGTAATTACAAAGGATTCAGAGAATGCCATATAGAACCTGATTGGCTATTAATATATAAATATTATGATGACATTTAGTGTTATCCTTATCTCGTTTAGGTTCACACTCAGAACTGTTTTAGTATGGTTCTGAGTTTTTATGATATTATGTTGTTTACACTGCGTAACTATTAAAATATTCTTTAATTAAATTTTATCATTAGTATTTATCTTTAAAGAGTTTTTATAATTTAACATACAATGTCGTTATTTTTGGAATGAAAAACGATTGTCTGAGCGTCAGCGAGTTTCGTCGCAGTAATTTCGTGATTTATCCAAATAATAACATGCTTTGACTCACTTTCCCAAATAAAATTTGGGAATACTACAAAATGCCCAGACGAGCCAGGGTTAGTGCAGCATCTTTCGCCATTCCTCTCATAAAGCATACGGAAATATGTTAGAATAATCTATTATTGCGAAATGAAGGAAATGGCGATTGATTTACCTTGCTTTAGTATGGTATAATTAATACGAAAGATTGAAAGAGAGGGTGATTTTGATGATACAGATTGCGTTTTGATTTTCTTTGGTATGTGCTGGATTTTGGCAAAACTCGCACCTGTGAGAAGTGAGAATGAAGAGTGAGACTTGTTCAAAATTCGATATGCTAAGCATAGATTTGCGTAGTCAAGGAACAAATTGTGATGAGATTTTGCATGTTGATGAAACTGATGAGGAATTTGAAATTGATGTGCGTAAAGTAATAGGCTGAAATGCGGTGGAGATCCATGTTGGAGCCACGTTTGTTCTCAGTTATACTGTAAAATAAGAGAACGGGTAAACTTGGCAACAGATAACTTTGATTTATGCCAACAGTTTAGGGTTGGAATGATGGAAGTCGGTAATCCGACAGATTAATTCGTGATCTGTATTTTAGAGTTGTCTAAATTGTTAAACTAGGCAACTCTAATAGCTACTTTTATATTTCCAATTCTCTTAGTGACATTAGATTTTTAGTAAAATCTTTATAAACGTTATTTAAATGCTTAATTGCAGTTTTGTCTGTTGTTTTTATGCAAGTTTCGTGATTTAGCCTACAACCTGTATCGGTAAAGTTTAGGAACCTAAAATGCAATTTTATTGTCAATTATGTAAATTTTGCTGTAGAAGATTGTAGTTCTTGCTTAAAATATGAATATTAGAAATTATCACGCAATGAATAGTAAAATTCGTTTGTTTTTATTACTGTTTTTAAAGAAAAATGTAAAAAGTCCTAGAAAAATTGTTAAAAGCTAGAAGATTAGCTTTTGTAATTGGAAATACAGACTTTTATAAAAGGAAACATCAAAAAGAAATAGTGTAAAAATTTCTAGTGCTCGTAATCGACAAAATTAAATAAAAACATTGTTAGTATGAGTTTTCCCTAAGAGGAGAATAAATTTTCCAAAACCTGGCATTGAATGATATTTAAATAAGTCGTAAAAGGATAAATTTTCATTATCTTTTTGAAATAATATTTACCTGCACATCTTTATTTAATGAACTAAAAATATCTTTCCAGTTATCATATTTCCACCTGAAAAGGAGAAATTACTGCGATTGATGTTTTTGGATTGCATTTCATCACTAATGCCAGCTCCAACATAGATATCACAGGAAATCCCTTCTAAGAAACAGGGTGCTCATGTTTTGGAATATTTCTTGTTCTTGTAGTTTTGGTTGTGTAGTTAGTTCGTCTTGTTGGCTTTTCATCATTTTCTTTTATATCAGGACTTTTTAAAAAGTCAGAAATCTCCTTCATTGTTCGGTTATCTTTCAAAATACTCGTGAGTAGTATTATTAATAATTTTAAAATTATCAGATTCCATTTTCGTAGTTTGAAGGCACCATTCCATCGTCCTTTCCACGAATTGATCATTGAATATAGCGGATTATTTGTCTTATTTCAATCAGAATCATATAATCGTAATTAGGCTCATCAGCCGATTTACAAAACTATCCTTTTGTAGCAAAGTTGTGGGACGACTTTTCCAAGCATAACTGGGAGTTTGTCTACAAATGGAACATTCGAGGTGGTTCCGTGGATGGCGGAGAAATAAATACAACTTTTCCTAAATTTTCAAGAGAATTTTCCTTTTAAATAATATCGCAAAATCCCAGTTCCCATCGAGTGTGCTGCAAAAATTAATCTTTTATATGTGCAGTATCATCATTTTGCTTCTCGTTTACCATTTTCAGTCAATTTCCATAATACTGGATTATCTATTTTTCTATGCAAATTATCTGCATAAATTCACCCGTTAATATTCTCAATATTTGGCTTTATATAACGCTCAACAATTTCTTCAGCAGTATCCTTGGTAGTAGGATAATGACGTTGATAATCCTGTAATCATTCTTCTTGAATTTTGACGATACTTTCCATATCCGAACTTTTCCGTGCAATACCGAGAAGAAGTACTATAAAATCTTGATTTTTCCGAGATTTATCATCTTTTCATAGTAAGTCTCTTTATCATAATTATGCAGTAAAGAATTCACAACAACATTTTGGGTTGCAACTGCTCCAGCCATCGTACTGCTGAGCAATTAATATATATGCTATCTATTTTTACTTCTCGATGAGTATTTTATGAAGTTTAGATAAAATTCAAAAATTCCCATTTCCCCAAGAGTGCTACATATTCATCAATTTCCTCGATATATCTCTGGAAATTTTTGTCCCTCGTCCGCCAGTTGTGATAACGTAAGCGTCAGAAAAGGAATGTATTGTAAAATCAATCTTTTATTGCACCAACATTTCCGTAAAAGATACCCGCATTTATTTGTGAAATTGTATTTATTCCCAAAACTGTTTCAGGTTCGGTAAATCTGATTTTGCAAGTAGAAGCGTATGTGTTGCTAAACAAGGCATTTAGCTGAAAGTGTGATTCCTGGAAGAATGCATCCGCCCATATAAGTGAATCTTTTAATATGTGTCAAAAGTTGTGGCTGTACCAAAATCAATTATTAAAAGTTCCTTTCTCGATATAGTTTTGCGGACAAAATGTCTCACAATCCTGTCAGCACCGAGACCTACGTTCCATATTTGGCAAAATTTTTATTTCATCTTTCCACATTGTCAAGTGTTACAAACATTGGATTAATGTTAAACATCCAAGCCTCTGTAAAAATTTTCGCCATATTTGGAAACAACCTGATGAAATAACAATATTTTTAATATCTGAAATTTCTAAATTGCTGTTGCTTTTGCAAATTCCTTTACTGCTACAAAAGAGTATCTTCGGTAAATCCAGATGTGTCGGTATTCTGAAAGTTGCTAGAATATCGCCATTTTCATTATAAAAATCGGTATAATATGTGTATTTCAAATATCAAATCCTCAAAATCATTATTTTCCTTTCTGCTAGTGAGCTTTATTAAAAGATGTAACCCAAAATCTTGTTTAAATTTAAATATATAAAGATATTTTATTTCGCCAAAACAGCTTAATATAGCAAAGAATTGACAAAATAACGCCTATAATCGCTTCCTCCGCTCATTGACCATTAGAAATTAAAAGCAGGTTTGAGTGAGATTTTGTGAAATGTTTCCAAAAACTTGCAAGTCCGCCTAAAAATACAGTTGAAGTTAAATAAAACGCACATAGATTTCCAATTCCGGAAAGTTAAAACTGGTAAACTTACAGGCTTAAAAGCAGTCCCGCTTATAAGTCCATAATAAAAATATTCAAAACGAATTCCATTTATTACTGCTACATAATTGAGGGCTTGTAATGCTATTAACTCGGTATTTTCTACTGGACCGATAGTTTTATAGACTTTTGAAAAATACATAAGAATGCGTTATTACAAAAGAACTTGCGATTGAGCCGGATGATCACCAAAAAGCTGTTCTGATGGATTTACTTTCATTTTATATCCTGATTTAAAATCGCTTTAGAATATCGCCAGAAAGTCCAGAGGTGACAGCGCTATAATACAAGCCAGTAAAAATAACGTCAGAGGTTTGTTTAAGTCAGGAAAATTTTTGATCCGCCAATGTTTAATCCATTCAACATTTTATTTAAAACGAACATTACTAGGAATTGTGATTATGGCGTAAATTTCTACTGGATTAACTCCAGTCTTTCCCAGTCGAATAACCGCGATTGCCGTGCATAAAAATCAGAGATTAGTACTAAAACTAATGCAAGAAATATTGAAGTTTATAATAAAATTATTATAATTACTGAAACGGCTGATAAAATAAATAATTTGGTAATGATACTTTCTATTTTCTGAATTATTCTTTGATTTATTTGAAAAATAATTTTTAAAATTACAGCAATTCCAATTCAATCATAAATCCCATTCCAAAACTATTTTTCATAATGGGAAAATCAGCAATTTTAAAACATTTTTGCAAGCGGTTCCCAACAAAAATTATAGCAACACTAAAAACTAGACAAATGTATTTACAAATCCAAGCACATATCCGATTCCGACTAAAAGAGCTGACACATAAAAGCTGAAAGTCACATAGTGAGACTAATGCTGAATAATAGGAGCTTTTCCTTTTGTAAAGCTAAAATCACGAAAAAGAGCCACAATTGAACTAAATAACGTTCCAAATGAAACATAATGAAAACTCGCAGTATTTTTACCAGAATTTACAAGATTGTAAAGCCGCTTCCCAATTGGAAATTCCAAATCTTCTTCTTAATTAACTTTGAACGAAAAATGTAGACAAAAATGAACCTGCAATGCTCCAATCAAAAATTGTGATAAAAGTACCGCTGATTTATGTTCGTTAATTTTCCGCCCAAAAATAATGTAGGCTGAACTGTAAAGGCAACGCTCACCGCCACCATTGAACCAGCACTCATAATGGTATGTGTAATTGTAATTTTCATTATTTGTCTTTTTAGAATTTTACGCTATCATGATAAAAAGTGTAACCATTATCGTTGGCCATAGGTAATGCTCCAAATTTTGAGTACGATATAAAAGAGCTAGGCAGATACAAGTATTGCTCCGATAATTCCAATTAAAATTGATTCAAAATGTTATATTTAATCCGCTACTTTTTATTGTTATGTCAGCTTCTTTTTCCATTAAAGTTTCCTCCCCACTTTTGTTATTAAATTTTACTTTCACTGGGGTGTTTGTCAATGGAATTTTCTTTTTATTGTTTGTTAAATTTGGAAGAAAAAGTAAAATAAAATTTTTGATATAAATATCTCAATACACAGTGTAAATTTTAAAAGAATTATAAGAGAATTAATATTGAAAAATTTTAAGAAAATTGTAAAAATTATATATAGCATATTAATTTATAAACAAAGAGAGAGGATTAATAATGAAAAGTATTCAAAAATATTATTTTTAATAACAGCCTTAGGAATGATTGCTAGCTGCACAGTAGCACCAGCTACCGGGAGAAGGCAGATCAACTCAGGAGCGAGGAAAGTGTAGCCTCAAGTTCGGTTTCAGCTTTATAGGACAACTTGTATACAGCAGGCAAAATGCAAAGGATTGGGTTGACATAATACAGCAGATGGACAAAGATTAAGAACAAATTGGTAGTAGAATTTCATCAGCAGCAGTAGAACGATTATTTAAATGCAAAATGGACGTCGAACAAAGTCTCAAACTTACAATGAATTTCATCTTTGATAAAACAAATGAGGTAAATGCGTTTGCTAAGTGCCAGGTGGGGGAAAATTGCTTTTTATACTGGAATACACGGTTTTAAATACTGATGCTGGAATTGCGTACGTAATGGGCATGGAAATTGACAGCTATTGGAGGCACCACGCTAAAGCCTTCCAGCTGCAACAAAGCCTTTGCTGGAATTGGCCGCTACTGTGACAGATGCAGTGACAGGTAGCGGGAGTACCTTCGCTTGTTTCTGGTGGACTTTCCAATACCCTTTTGAAAATCTAATAGAACCCAGGAATACGAAGATAACACGGAAATGATATTTGTGGCAATGGCTGGATATAATCCGTCTGTGCTGACTACAGCTCTGAGAGAATGGATTCGCTAGGAACAGGACAAAGGAACAGAAATCCTTTTCACACATCCATCTGGAAAATAGAATTGAGGTCGCTGAGGTATCTTTACCTGAAAGAATGAAAGCACTACAAAAGTAGAGACCTAACAAAGAACACATAAGGAAAGGAAATGTAGTGGTAAATAAGATAAGTATAGCAATGGTGATAGAACGTGATAAGAATTTTAGAAATTTTAGAACGACAATATACATGTCGGTTTACACTGAAATGATAATTGCACAGGCACTTTGAAATGGAGATCTAGATTAGAATTTTGGGGTTTAATGAAGTTGAGCATCCTATTGTTTTGCAAATTGCAAGAACTAACCCAAAAGAGGCGTATGAAGCCCATGCAAAATAGCTGAAAAATATAATTATGATGTGAAATAAACTACGAATGTTGGTTGTCCAGTCCGACGAGTTTCTGGAAAGTTAAGGATGCTTTATCTCATGGATTTAGAAGCTGCAGATATATACAGCAATGAAAGATGCACGCAAGTCACAATTCTATAAAGCACAGAATTGGGATTACGGGATATACTCGCCTGAGAGCTCAGAAGCGTACACTGTCTGGACAAATACGAAGATACGATGAATTTTATTAATATCACTAGAAGAGCTGTGCAGAATAAAGGCCATGGCAAATTGATGATCGAATAGCGATATCGGTCAAGGACTTGATCCAAAACAAAACAGAACTGTCGCATAGATATGATGAAGTCTACTGCGTCAAAATGAAAATCCAGATTTACATATAGAAATTAATGGGGAAGAAAACATCGAAGAAATCGAATAATCACGAAAAGTATGTGGATTCCGTAATGTTAGGGCGTGAAATCAGAGGACAACCCAGGATTTTAACTGAATGTGGAAAAGACAGTGGAAAAGAAACATACCTACCTGTAAAGAAATTATTGAAAATGATTTCATCATAAGTTGAAAAACATTGGACAATCTCTCTGACCTCATTTAGTTCCTGCACGCATACTCATGAGTGGATTATTTCACAACGCCGTGGTAGTAAGGCTTGGAAAAGAGCTATTAATGCAGCCAAAAGCGAATTTGATACATTAAGAGAACTGTTGAGCGAATAGAGTACTAACATAGGAAATTTCAACATAATTTGCTTTTATTTATATTTCATATAAAGGAGCACGTCCTTACAAGGAAAAGAAAAATTTAAAATCATAAATTTTATATTTAATTTACAACATTTTCACTCTATGAGACCTCTTTAAGTTTACTAATAGCCACTCTTAAACAACTCATTAATTTTCTGAATCACATAATCCACATCATTTTTCTCAGTAAACTCAACAATACTCGTTCCCACAATCACCCATCCGCATATTTTCTCATCGTATTCACGTTATCGTTATTTTTATTCCAAAAACCTAACGAAACTGGCAAGTCTGAAACTTCTCTAATTTCATTAATAAAAGATTCTAAACGTGGCAAATCAACTTGTTTTTGAACCTGTAACTCCAAGAGAACCGATTGCATAAATGAAAGCTCGTCACCTTGAGAGATGATTTTTCATTCTGTTTCGAAGTAACGCTTACAAGAGGGATAAGACGATATTGTCTCTAGTTTCTTCCGACATTTCAAAGGCTTCCCTCGTAAGGCAAATCCGAATGATTATACCTTTAATGTTAGCTTCACAGCATTTTTGATAAATTCGTCAATTCCATAAGCAAATATTAAGTTGTAGTAAATTAAGAAAAATTAAAGGTTTTGAACATCGTTTTTATTTCTGTTAGTAAATCAAATACGGTGTCGGTAGTAACTCCAGCTTCCTGGAAGAGAAATGGAAGATGTGAAATCAATTTTCCGTCAGCTATGGGGTCAGAGTAGGGAATACCAGACTTCTAGCATATCAAGAGCCGTGTTATCCAAATTTTGTAAAAATTGTTTTGTAAAATCAACACTTGGATAGCCTGCGACAATATAACCAATGTTTACTTTTTCTTTTCTCTAAAAATATCAATAATTTTCTTATCTAATCTCACTCATTTTCCAAACTCCATTTAACTCATAAATTCCATTTTTCCGCCAGTTTCCTTATCTTTTAACACAGAAAAACAGTGTGCATATCTTTATCTCCACGTCCAGAAACGTTTACGACGATAGTTTCTCTTTTGTCTTTTAGAAAGTGCAGGACATAATTTTTCAAAGATAGGCTAACGCATGAGAACTCTCAATTGCTGGAATAATACCTTCTTTTCTTGTAACAAGCATTAGTGCCTTCATTGCCTCATCATCAGTAATTGGTGCGTAAGTTTGCTCTTTTTGTATCAAATAGATGTGGAATGTTACGGACCTACTCCCGGATAGTCAAGTCCAGCTGAGATTGAGTGAACTGGACTTATTTGTCCATATTTGTTTTGAAAGAACATAAGTTTTCATTCCGTGGATAATTCCAGGTTTTCCAAGTGTCAATGTGGCGATGTGCATATCTGTGTCAATTCCATATCCTCCAGCTTCGACTCCATAAAGTTTTTGTTGAGCGTCTTCCAAAAATGCACTAAAAATACCAATAGCATTACTTCCGCCACCAACGCAGGCAATCACGTGATCAGACATGTTTTCCAAGTTCCTCCAGCTGCGCTTTTGGTTCGTAACCGATAATTGACTGAAAATCACGCACGATAGTCGGATATGGATGAGGCCCTACAACAGATCCGATTACATAAAACACAGTTTCTATCTCTGCAACCCAAGACTGTAGTAAATGCCGCAGTTGTCGCTTCATAGGTTTTAAGTCCCGTCTTCAATCGAAATAACTCTCGCACCCAAAAGTTCCATTCTAAAACATTTAATTTTTGCCGTTCAATGTCAACAGCTCCCATGTAAACATCACACTCCAAACCCAATAGAGCGTAGGTAGCAGTAGCAACTCCGTGCTGTCCAGCCCCAGTTTCCAGCAATTACTTTTTCTTTCCCATAGCAAGTAAAACCTGCCCAAGCGCATTATTAATTTTATGAGCCAGTATGGTTCAAAGTCTTCTCTTTCAGTAAATATCGTGATTATAATGTCTCACTCAAATTTTGCATAATAGAGTCGAGTTTCACGTCCAACATAATTTTTAGCAAATTATCAAATTCTTCAAAAATTCCTTGTCATTTTTAGCTTTTTCATATTCGGCTCTCTAGTTCCGATAGAGCAAACATCGCAGTTTCAGGTACAAATTGTCCACCAAATTGCCCAAAATATGCCTTTTCATTAAAATGTTTATTTTCCATATCCTTTCATATCAATCTTTTTAAATTATTATCTTTTTACCAAATTTACAACATTTTCAACTAATTCCTTACTTTTTCTATTATTAACTTCAACTTTGCTGTTTATATCCAAATGGCAGGCTTGTACTCAAGCTGCTTTTGAATATTCTCAATCGACAGCCCTCCAGCGAGTACTAAAACGAATGCTTTCCTCCAATTTTGTCAAAAATATCCCAATCAAAAGACAATTCCATTTCCTCCACGATTTTCTCCTTTTCGCATCAAATAGAGGATATTCAATATACGGCTGATAGTCAGTAATATTCGGAAGTTCATCAGTTACGCCAAAAACTTTCCAAAGTTTTGTTTTAGCAGGGAAATTTTTACGTTTTTCAAAACAATTTTTTCATACAATTTTTCTAATTTTGAGTAAGTTCCATGCAATATTCCACTGATTCATCTCCATGCACTGCACAATATCAATATCTGTTTCTTCCACAATTTTTACAACATTCTCAATCATCGCATTTACAAACACTCCAACAGTTCTTTTTCCCATGCCTGTGTGTGCAATCCGTGTAATTTAGCCGCAGTTCGCTATCCACCTGTCTTTGGCTTTCTGCAAAAATACATCCAAAAATAGTCAATATCCAAAGTCTTTCAATTCATTAATTTCAGTAATGCTCCTAATTCCACAAACCTTTAATTTAGTAGTATTTTTCTGGAAATCATCAGTTGCCACATTATTTTCTTTTTCTCCAATCCTTCCATAAATCTATTTTTATAACTATTTTACTAATACTATTCCATTTAATACTAAACTCCATTTGAAGAAAAGTAATCTCCTATTGTTTCTGACAAGGGGTCGACCTGCTAAACGGAATTATAAAACCCATGCTTTTAGAATAGTATAAGATCAAACATTTAATAAATTTTGATTAATTTAAATTAGTTCTATTTTCAAGAAAAATTAAATTCCAAAAATCATAATTATTTATTTAAATTTTTAAGTTTATTAGATAAGTCCTTTCATAAGTGCCTCTCCGATTAATAGTCCATCCACGTTCAATTTTTCAGCATACTCCACATCCTCTTTTTGACAAAAATCCACTTTCACTTACGATAGTCAAATTGTTCAAAACATCGCTTGGAATTTCATTTATCAATTTTTCCGTAGTTCTAATATCAACTTCAAAAAGTATTCAAATTTCGGTTATTTATCCCCAAAATCTCCAAATTCAGAATCTTCAAAGCCTTCTTCTTTCCTCTTCATCATGAGTTTCCACCAGAACATCCATTTCCAAATCCTGCGCCAGCTTATGAAGTTCCAAAAGCATCTTATCATCCAACATTCTCACAATCAGCAAAATCCTGAAGCCTCCTAAAAATTTGAGCATGAGCCACTTGAAACGGAGTATAAATAAAATCTTTCCTCAAAATCGGCATTTCTGGAAATTCTTTCCCTCACAATTTTTATAAAAATCATTCTCCTTTAAAATATTCCTTTTTCCGTCAATATCGAAAAAAAGCTGAAAGCTCCCTTTATCCACATAACTTTGTGCCTGTTTTAACAAATCAAAAATCATCTTTTGCAATTTTTCCTTCGATGGAGAAGCTCTCTTAATTTCAATAATCTGAATTCCTTTTTGATTAAGTGCCTTTTTAAAGATGGTTGCTTAAAAGACTTTTTAATTCTTCTTCAAGCTGTATATCTCTTTTTAATTTTTATTTTTCTAAAAATATCCATATTTCTCCTTCGTAGTTTAAAACTATATTGGTATTAACAAATTTGATTTATTACATATAGTGAGAGTATTGTGAAAATAACGAAAATTACTATATTTACTAAAAATTATTATTTTTAATCTAATTTTGTATTTTTCTTTTTCTTCATCTTCAACTTTTATTTATAAACTTTATAGAACTAAAAATACATAGTTGTTATTTTAAATAATAACAAAATTATAGGGATATTGAAAAGAAATATTTCAAATATACTCAAAAACATAAAGAGGCAGTATTACACATACTGCTAATATTGAAAATTGTAAAGAAATATAAACAATAATATTATTTCTGGGATTATAAAATACCTCAAACATTTTTCTTTATATAAAGTTTTTATCATATTCGCACCATTCTTTTCTCCAAATTTTAATTTATAAATATTTTTAACTTTTTAGTCTTTTCAATAAAAATCAATAATATTTAAATGTTTTTATCCCTGTTTCTGACATATCAAACCTGTCCATAGAAATTACATATTTTTGGATAATTATCATTAATTTTTTTCAAATGGTAAAAATTCTCTTTTATAGTGTCTTCAGACGCAAGTAAATATGCTACCTGAATATAAATTTTTCTCATTATTTGTTTTTGTACAGACAAAATCTATTTCTAAATTATTCAATTTTCCGATTTTTATGTTATAGCCTTTTTCGCAATAATTCCATGTATACAATATTTTCTCAAAAATTTGATTTATATCTCTTTCGTTTGTTTCTAAAATTGCTTCTCTTATTCCATGGTCTGCAATATAATATTTTTCACTCACATTTAGAACTTCTTTTACCTTGTATTTCGTAACGAGGGACTTTTGTGAATCAAAAATGCGTTTTCACAGGCTTTATGTAATTTAGCACAGTATCTACTGCAACTTTTCTATTTTCGCTTTTAAAATATTTTTGAAATTGAATTTGCAGAAATGTATTTCCCAATGTTCATTACGATGTAATTGATGATTCGCTCTAATAATTCAGTATTTCTTATATTGTTTCTTTGAGTAATATCTTTTAATATTATTGATGAATATATATCTTTTTAAATATTGCATGCTTGATTCAACTTCGTAATTCAAATTATGTAAAAATGGCATCCCACCTAGTTTAACATACTTTTTCAAACATTTCTTCTTTTGAAATATTTTTGATTTATATTTTTGATATATTGAATAAAAACTCTTTGAAAGAAAAAGGAGTAAATTTCAACTTCAACGTATCTTCCTGCAAGGTAAGTTGCAAGTTCTCCCGATAATAGTTTAGCGTTGGAACCTGTTATATAAATATCGAATTGCTTATCTTCTGTTCTTAATGAATTTATGCACTTTTTCCCATTCTTTTACTTCCTGAATTTCATCCAAAAATAAATAGAATTTCTCTTGAATATTTTTCTGCTTTTTCCAATATATATTCATTCAATGTATCCGCATAGCAAAGATGTCTATTTCTTTAAATTTTTCAAAAATTGATATAAATAAATTGATTTTTCGTCAACACCGTCAATTCTTTCATAATCAATTTTAACATTACAGATTTACCGCTTCTCCTAATTCCTGTCAAAACTTTAATAATATCTTTATCTATAAAGGGTTTAATTTTTCAAAATAAATTTTTCTTTCTATCATAAAATCACCTCTATAGATATTTTATCATATTTACAACTAATAAAAAGATATTTTTGATTTTTATCAGTTATAATCTATATATATAAATTAGTAATTTTATCAATTATATCCCAAAATTATTTTGTGATTTTCACATAATTCTTATAAAACTCATAAACCTTCCCAATCTCAATTGCTTCTAAAATCATTTCTTTCTGCCTTCGCAGGTGATCCACCACATCCGCAGTATAAAAGTGCGAACATTGCATTCAATACAACAATATCAAATTTTGCTGATTTTTCTTCACCTTTTAATATTTTTACCAAAATTTCAGCATTTTTCCTCTGGAGTTCCGCTTCAATTTCAGAATGAAAAGCCCGCTTAAAAGCCAAAACTTTCAGGAGAGATTGTATATTCAAGAATTTGATCGCCTTTTTACTTCGATAATTTTAGTGTCATCACAAATCGTGATTTCATCAAGTCCATCATTTCCATCGAACAACTAAGACATGTTTTCTTCCCAATAGTTGTAATGTTTCAGCGTACAATCTGTGTACAGGCTCGTGGTAAAGTCCAACCAATTGGTATTTTAATTTTTGTGTTTGGGTGGAGCAGTGGACCTAAAATGTTAAAGACAGTTCTGATTCCAAGACGGCTTCTAACTTCTCGCACTTCTCCAACTAATTTATGGAAAAATGGGGCGTGAAAGAAAGCAAGATTTTTACGATGAAGTTTTTCAATTTGATTTGCAAGCGAGTTTTCAAGAGGTACTCTAGTTTATCAAGTACATCACTGCTTCCGCTTTTTGCTCGAGATTGCTCGGTTTCCGTGATTTTGCTACATTTACTCCCATTGCTCCTAGAATAAATGCCACAGCTGTAGAAATATTTATTGTCTTGAATCCATCGCCACCAGTTCCGCAAAACATCAATCATATCAGAATCATCTTCAAAAGGTTGTGCTGTATTCCAGGATATTTTTACAAATGCTGTAAGCGATTCAGGGATAAAGGCTTTTTTTCTGAAATTAGTACAAGCAAGGCTCCAAGCTGTACGATGTCATAATTTTTGCTATCAATAATTTTTACAGATTTCACGAAAATCAGTATCTGTCAATGCAATATTTTCCTGTAATTTTTAAATATTTATTCATATCTATAAAGTTTCCTTTCTCAGTTAGTATTTTAGAATTTCTCATCATTTTGCAAAGTTTCTGAAACTTCAATATTCAAGAAGTTTCGTATCATATTTTTCCATATTCAGTAAAAATTGATTCGGATGGAACTCTATTCCAAAAATATTTTTACTTTTGTGTTCCACAGCCATTGCAACTCCATCCTCAGACTTTGCTGTAACTTCAAGATTTTCTGAATATCGTCAACATAAAGCGAATGATATCTCATAACTTTTAAAATGGCAAGTTTTTAAATAATACAGAATTCTCGGATAAAACTGTCATTTCTGAAGTTTTACCATGCAATGGATTTTTCAAGCCTTTTTATTTCTCCACCAAAATTCATTCCAATTGCTTGATGGCTCAAGACAAATTCCTAAAATTGGAATATTCCCTCAGTTCATCAGTATTATTTAAAAATTTCTAGGCAAATTCCACTGTCCTTTGGATGTTTTGGACCTGGAGAAAAATTATTTTACTAGGATTCATATATATCATCAATTGTATTGCGTCATTTCTAACAGTAATAACTTCATCATCAGTCATTTCCTTCAAATATTGCTCAACATTAAATACAAACGAATCATAATTGTCAATCATTAAAATCATTTATTTCACATCCTTTCTATTTTTCATTTTTTTATCATTTTTATATTTTTCTTCATTACAGAATTTTTAAAAATATTTAGCACAGACGCTCTTTTATGGCAAATTTCATCATATTCTTTTTCTTTACAGAATCAAACACAATTCCTGCTCCAGACTGAATAAATACATTCCGAACTTCATCAACTTTATTCAAGTCGTAATTTTTATTTTCAAAAATGCAGTACGAATAATAATCGCAAGTTGAACATCTCCATTAAATCTTAAGAATCCAATTCCACCAGCATAAACATTTCTTTTTAAATGTCCTCGAGTTCTGAAATGATTTGCATACACGAATTTTATGATCCAGCAGTTCTGCGGAAGAGCCTGAGCGATAACTTCAAATATCGACACATCTTTTTCGCTTTTTCCCGTAAACATCAGTCAGCAATGTGTATTACATGCTCTATAATTTAATATGCATAAGATTTTTTACAACAACTGAGCCACTTTCTGCAATTTTCCCACAATATCATTTCGAGCCAAGTCAACAAGCATCCTATGTTCAGTACATTCTTTTCATCATTTAATAAGTCGTTTTGCTAAAAATGCTCTTCGTTGGCATCTTTTCCTCTGGGACGAGTTCCAGCTATAGGAGCAATATAAATATTATCCGATGAAATATCAACCAGTATTTCTGGATTAGAACCAACAATGTCCCCATATTTCGTAGGAAAAATGGTACATATACGGGACTCGGATTTGCCTTTGACAATTTTTCATAAAAATCAAGAGAATCCATATTTGACGTAAGTTTTAACTGCTCGCTTAGTACAACTTGAAAAATATCTCCGACTTAATATATTCCTTCGCTTTTTCAATAATTTCATAATAATGTAATTTTTCCTCTTCAAAATCTGTTTTTATATCATAAAATAAATCAGAATTATTAAATTTTTCAGAAATTTTCATCATTTATAAAAATTAAAAATATTTTTCTTCATCTCCGTAAAATGAAAAATTCTTTACTGAGTCTTTAGAGTAGTGTAAATATGCCTTTGCATTGGCAAAAATAAACTGTGGAAATTTAACTGCTCTTTTTCAATTTTTCAATTTTTCAAAAATGTATGTCGACTCATCAAAGCAAATGTTCCCAAAAGCCCTGCAAAAGGGGAAAGCTCTTTTTCTGTTTTACAAACGAATTGTATATATAACGAATCATAGCTATATTCATTAGAATCAAAATATTCTACAGTCAATCCCAATAATAACTTGTCTTTCATCTTCAGCAAAATAGGAATTGCTAAATATATATATAATGGAGTAGTAATAAAGTAGGCTTATTTATCAACATAAAAATATCTCACTTTCTATGTTTTCGTATTTTTGTTATTTTTCTTTTTTTAGTTGAAACTATAAAAATTCTCTTAAATCGTTTTACCGACTAAGAGAATTGTATAAATAAAAGCATTGATTTTGTTTCACCAATGCTTTTCTCACAATATTTAATAATAGTAATTACAATAAATTTCAACATAGCTGGCAAAAATATTAAATTGTATTTAATCCACTATGTCCAAGTTTGTCTAATCATTGTAATCACTCCTTAAAATTTTTATTTGTTATTTTTACTCTACAAATAATATACCACAAAAATGTATTTTGTAAAATATATTTTATTAATTTAATCATAAATTTTTACTAATGATTAATTTGTACTTGCTGTACCGTTTTCTTCCTGCAATTTTTATCATCCCATATTTTAAAGAATGGATAGTAAATAGTCACTGTTATGAAGAAGTTTACTACTTGTATGGCTGTCCCTGTCCAATGGTTCGTTGCAAGGAACCAGAAATGAAAGGAGGCGTTGTCCAAGGCAAGGCGACTCCAGTTACTTTTGCAACTAATCCTGAGTACATAGCTAGATAAGTAACCATTACTGTAACTAAAGGAGCCAATATAAACGGAATAATTAAAATAGGGATTCATAACTATTGGAAGTCCAAATAAAATAGGTTCGTTAATATTGAAAAAGCAGGACCAATTGCTAATTTTACCAATTTTCTTTAGCTGTTTACTCTTAGAAAAGGAAAAGTAGCATAATAGCAAGAGAGAAAGTAGTTCCAGAACCTCCATATTATGGAAAAATATCAAAAATTGAGTTGTAACTATATTTGGAAGAGGTTGTTGTCACTAAGTGCAATTCTATTCTGATCCATTAATGTATCCAGTACAGGTCTTGCTATACCTCCTGTTACTAGGTTTGAACCATGTATTCCAGCAGTCCATAGTAAATTAGTTATGAAAGAAAGTCCCATCATTCCAAAGAAAGATCCTCCCAATGCTGTAAGCGGTTTTAGTTAATACCATTTCAACAACCTTTATGAATATTTCCAAATGGAGAAACTTCGAAATGCAATTCTTATTATTAATGAAACTAGAATAACAAAACCTGGAATTAATGCGACAAATGATTTTTGATACTGCAGGCGGTACAGAATCAGGCATTTTAATAATAATATTCTTTTTCACAATAGGTTTACAATCTCTATTGCTAAAAGTGACATTATTATAGCTACAAATAAACCTCCACTTCCCATACTAGCTAATGGAATTCCGTTGTTATCAAAAAGTGAGTTACTAGTAAAATGCCAAAACTCCTAAGATTGTACTCGAAATTTCATCCTAATTTATAGTATTGAGCCAATTTGTGTGAAATACTGACACATGCAATAAATCCTAATAAACTAAATGTTACACCAACAGGATAAGATAACCATTTTGCGATAATCTGTCCAGTTGCGTTATTTTTTATAAAAAGTCAGCTAATGCTGGTATTGGTAAGTTTCTAAAATCAAAAATACAGATCCTGCAATAATAAATGGTAATGTAATAACCATTCCGTCTTTAACTGCTGCTAAATGTCTCTGGTTAGCCACTTTTTACAGCAACTGGCATTAATTTTTCTTCTAAAAATTGTGTAAATTTGTCCATAATGCTCACCATTTTAATTCCTCCTAAAATAATAATTGTTTGAAATTTTAATTTTTAGTTGTATATTCTATATTTTATCTAAAATAATATTCAATTTCATTTAATGAATAAAAGTGTTTGTCGTATATAAAACGAATAGATGATGTAATTAATATGTTAATTTTTAAAAATATTTATCAAAATAATTTATGAGAATAAATTATTAAAGTAATAAAATGATATGGATAACTATAAAGTTTCAAATTAATCTTTAACTTTCTCAAAATTAGACTAGTAAAGTCATTAAAGTTTAATATTAAAGTGGTTTTTCTATATTCCAAACAGAATTAAAAATAAGTTGTTTTAAAGCTAAATGCTAATATTTCAAGATTAATATAAGTACTTAAAAATAAAAATATTAGTATTTAAACTTTTTAAACAAAAATATACTATTATAATATAATATTTTAAAAGTAAATTTAGTGCTTGATCTAATACTTTAGCACCATTCATCATTCCATAATCAACCATATTAATTACATCTATGTTAATGTTATTTTCTTCAGCAATTTTTTAACTTCTGTAAAGCGTATTTTACTTGTGGTCCTAATAAAACAACATCAGCTTTTTGCAAATTCTTCTTTTTGCTTTTATCAAGTGGCTCGCCTAAATTTCTACTTCAATTCCTCTTTTTCAGCTTCTGCTTTCATTTTGTTTACTAATAGGCTAGTAGACATTCCTGCTTTTACTAACATAATAAGATTCATTTCTAATCATCCTTCCTTATTTCTTAAAAGTTTTTATTGTTCTATACTTCATTGTTTTTATCAAATCAATGAGATTAACTTTTATATCCATAGTATACCATTAATTTTCTATAAGTCAAATTTATAAAAACCATTATTTTTCGTCTATATTTTGTTTTAAATATAATCAAAATAAGTCTTTATAAATCTAAAAATAAAAATAAACGATAAAATCATATTTAGTTTTTCGTTTAGTTTTTTAAACAAATATTTTAAAATAAAATGTTTATATTTTTTTTATAAAATTTTAGTAAATTTTTATAATACCTCTAGAATTTTGAAAAATATTTGATATAGATTTTTAAAAAGTCATAAAAGTTTCTTTTCCATAACTTGTGTATGTTTTTAAAGTAAGAATTTCATTAAAATATACCATCATCGACTATTATTCTAGAGTTCCTTTTCTAAGTGATTTTCTGTCTTAGAATATTTGCTACATCTAACTGAAGGAAAAAGATGATGATATATTTTCTTAATGTTAATTTCCGATTCATTTCTGAAATTAGTTTTTGAAAATTGTCCCAAAGTCAAGCAACAAAACTTTTTAACTGCTTTTCTATATTGTTTTTAAATTGCTTTTTGTAAAAATAACATTTGTATAAACATAATCGTAATTTTTCTTCAAAAATATACTTTTTATCAATTCATAAGTAGCGTGAAAATCTTTTACATCATTTTTATCAAGTCCATAATGCTGTTTATATGCTGAACAAGCTCCTTGTTTTTCTCTTCAGAAGATTTACTGTTATCAATTATCTTAAAACGAATTTTTCCACTTTATTATTTACATATTCTCCAACCTTAATTTTTTTATAGACAACCTTAATGTCAGAAAAAGATTTATAGTTTCAATCGCTTTTTAAAACCTGTTTTTCAAAGTCAAAAACGTTCATATTTATCCCTCAGTATCAAACATTTCTTTTTAGTCTTTCTAACGTAGATTACAGTATCATTATTATAGTTTTTATCGGAAATTAAATAAGTATAAAAATTATAAGTAGCCTCGTCTCCCATAAAAAAACTAGAAAAATCAAATCTAAGAAGTGAGAATAAAGTATTATTTTTCGAGCATTTTGAATTTCTCTTGCAAATTGAAAATTCAATTTTGGAATAAACAATATTGTAAGACACCAAAATTGGAAATCGTCCATAAAGTACAATTTTATCATTACTAAAAAATTGAGAACTCCAGCTTTTTCACTTGTAAATTATCCAAAAATTTTTCAATTGCTCAAATGTAGAAAATTTAAGCACATCTAATATTTCATTTAAATCAACATCTTGTAAAATAGTCGCTTTCTCAAATTTTTCCAGCAACTTATATTCCATAAAAAGAAACTTTAAAAATATTTTTCTTTTTATTCAATACCTTTTGAAAATGAAATTTTATTTTTATTTTCTAAAAATGTTTGTTAATTGGTGCATAAATATCCATAATGTGATTTTTCTCCTTTAATAAAGATTTTTGTGAAATATTTTTATTATAAATTTATATTTTTAAAATTTTTCAATATATATTATACACGAAAAATGTATAATTGTAAATCGTTTATTTTCATAGAATATCGGATTTATGCTTTAATTAATAATAAAATTAATAAAAATAGACGAAAAATGAATTAAAAAATATGAAAAATTGACATATAGGGAAACGTGTGTTATAACAAAATTAAGAAGAAATTTTAATATAAAATTTGATAAAACAAAAATAATCATTTAGGAGGAATTACCATGGCTGAAGAAGTATTGGATATTGAAATGATTGCGATGACATTAATTGACACGCAGGGGAAACTAAAAAGTTTGGCTTATCAGGGCTATGAATGCATGGCAGGCAGGGATGTTTGATGAAGCTGGAAGAATTTATGAAGCAGTCTCACTGAGCAAATGCTGAAGGCACATGAATTACAGACAGATTTGATTGTAAGGGAAAGCTGGAGGAGAAAACTTGATGTTGGATTAATTATGGTACATCTCACAGGATCACTTGATGACAGCAATTTTGTTTAAGGAGCTGGCAAAAGGAATTTATCGAAGTGTACAAAGAGATTAGAACAAAAATAGTTTTTGGATTGAATTTTTGAAATATATTAACAGGGCAATTACGTATAAAAATATTATTTTATGTGTGAGTGTCCTGTATTCATAATAAAGGGATTTAGATTAAACCTCGTTGAATAACAAAGTTATTAAAGACTTTACAAGGGATAAAAACCAATATTCCAAAATAATTAAATATAACTTTTTAAATGGGAAAGTATTAATTAGAAGGCAATAATAGGGAAGTAAAAATTGAAAAATGATGTACTAATGAAATTTGATAAATTTTTACAAAATGCTGTTTTACAAAATAAAAATTTAGGAGGATGAAAATGATAAATAAAGGATTTCCAGAAGGATTTCTGTAGGAGGAGCGGGTTGCTGCCATCAGCTTTGAAGGTGGATGGAATGAAGGTGGAAAAAGGACCAAGCACAGCGGATGTAATGACTGCTGGAGCACATGGAGTTCCCAGAGAAATTACTGATGGAATAATAGAAGGAAAAATTATCCAAATCATGAAGCAATAGACTTTTATCATAGATATAAGGAAGATGTGGCATTGTTTGCGGAAATGGGATTTAAATGTTTTAGAACTTCTATTGGATGGAGCAGAATTTTTCCTAATGGAGATACGAACAGCCAAATGAGACAGGACTGCAATTTTATGATGATTTGTTTGATGAATTATTAAAAATATGGAATTGAGCCTGTAATTACATTGTCGCACTTTGAAATTCCGTATAATCTTGTAAAAATTATGGTGGATTTAGAAGCAGAAAAAGTAATTGATTTTTGAAAAGTTTGCAATTACCGTTTTTGAAAGATATAAAAATAAAGTAAAATACTGGATGACATTTAATGAAATCAATAATCAGGCTCAAATCTTGATGTTGATATATTTTGCATTCACTTGTTCTGGAGTTACTTACAAAGATGGCGAAAACCGTGAGGAAACAATGTATCAAGTTGTTCATAATGAATTTGTGGCAAGTGCGAGAGCTGTCAGAGCTGGTAAAAATAAATCCTAATTTTGAAATTGGATGTATGGTTGCGTTTGTACCTATTTATCCATATTCATGCAATCCTGACGATATGATGAAAATCTCAGAAGAAATGCATCAGAGATGGCACTTTCTTGATGTTCACGTAAGAGGGGAGTATCCTGCCTACACTAAGAAAAATGTGGGAAAGAAAAAGGATTTAACATACATATTGATCCGCAGGATCTGATTGACTTGAAGGAAGGAACTGTTGATTATATTGATTTCAGCTATTATATGTCGTCAGTTGACAAGGCAGATAAATCAGATGTGGAAAGTGGGGACAAATTAGTCGGAAGTGTTAAAAACCCATACATAAAAGAATCTGACTGGGGCTGGCCAATTGATCCTGTTGGACTTCGATATGCTCTTAACATAATGTACGAAAGATACAACAAAGCCTTTATTTATTGTAGAAAATGGTTTTGGAGCAATTGACGTGAAAGGATGAAAAAGGCGAAGTTCACGATGATTATAGAATTGATTATTTAAGAAGACACATTGAAGAAATGCAGAAAGCGATTGAAATTGATGGTGGAACTTTTTGGGATATACTCCTTGGGGATGTATTGACTTGCTTTCTACAACTGGAGAAATGAAAAAGCGATACGGATTTATTTATGTGGGATAAAAATAATGACGGGAGCGGAACGCTGGAAAGAAGTAAAAAGACTCATTTACTGGTATAAGAAAGTAATTGAAAGCAATGGAAAGGAATTGTAAAAAGGATAATTATTATGATGAAAATAGGAATTATTGAAATGGCAAAAAGTGCAAACAGATACCATCTGCCATTTTTACTGCAAAGAAAAAGATAAAAATAAAAGTGAAGACTATTGTTACAAATAATTTAGGAAAAATAAGACTTGGACAGAATAGATGGGATTAATTATACTGATAAAAATTGAAGAACTGTATAACGATCCTGAAATTGATCTCGGTTGTTATTTGCCTAAGACCCTGACTTGCATTATAAATACGCTAAAAGAGGTGCTGGAACACGGTAAAAACTGTCTTGTGGAAAAGCTTTTTGTTGAAACATTGGAAGAAGCCACGAGGAGTTATTTAGGTTAGCTAAGGAAAAAGGGTCTAATTGTACAGCCTTATCACAATAGAAGATTTGACAGCGATTTCTTGACCACAATGAAAGTGATTGAAAGTGGAAATTAGGAGAGATTTTTGGAAATTGAGTTCTAACTATGATTATTACAGGGCAGAAGTGCCTGAAAATGTGAAGGAATATGATGGAAAACAGGCAAATACATTTTTATATGGGCATGGAACACATGTCTTGGATCAGATAATTTCACGATATGGTAATCCCTGATAAAGTGCATTATGACGTAAGGCGACTTCTTGGGACAAATCGGATGAATGACTATTATGATATAGATTTGTTTTATGAAAGGGAAAATGGGAAAAGTTTAAAAGTCAGTGTAAAAGGAAGCTACTTTAGAGATAAAACCTAGAGCCTCATTTATTGTATACGGAACTAAAGGGTGCTTTTATAAAAAGAAACGGAGGATAGACAAGAAGAACATCTGAAGTTATTTTATATGCCGATAATGCAGATTTTGGAATAGATTTGCCAAAACATTATGGGACGTTAATTTATTATGATAATAACGGAAATTACCATGAGGAAAAAGTTATTTCGGAAAAAGGTGATTATGGCAGAGTTTATGATGATTTGTATGAGGCAATAAAAATGGGAAAGAAAAACTGTCAAGGATGAGGGAAATACTTTGCCAGATAAAAATTTCTGGAAGAGGGAAGTAAGGATTTGAAATAGTTTTTATAGAAAAGAGGGAGTTTTAAATTTTTCCCTCTATTTTTATTTGTACCAAAGTTTTTAAAAAGTTATACCAAACCTCATTTAAATAACGAATTTATTACAAATTTTTCTAATTAAAGGGATATAAACTTAATATTTTCAAAATGGTTGAAAACATAATTTTCACTTTTTAAAACAGATTCTAGTATAAATTAATCTGTCGGAGCATTTTTCTGTGCTGGCAAAACTGTCTGAGCATAGCGAGTTTTTGTCAGTGCAGAAAAATGTCGTAGACTAGCCATAGGTTATTGCGTAGCAATCTTGCCACAAATTTTAATTATTAGGATAAACTTTACTGCAAGATAAGGATTTGCTGAGAATGAGCAATCCTACGAAAATAAAAAAAGACATAGTAATATGAAAAAAATATTTATTAATAAAATGTCCAAAAATAATAAAAAAATAATTTAGTTGAATGATTATGAATTAATTATCAAACAACTCTATTATAAAAAAATTCTATTCCTATTTTTCAAAAATGGGGCTTAGTATTAAATATAGTAGTTATGACTATTTAATTTTATTCAAGCATATAAAAATTATTATTCAAAAGAAAAAGTTTGCAAATGGCATTAAAATTTTGTTATCATAAATTTAAAAGAAAATATAGTAATTCTAGTTTGAAATGAGAAAATCCATTGGTTATATATTTTTAATATTATTTTTAGGTGGATTGACTATAAATATTGAAAATTCAAGGGAGAGATAGTGGTGGAAAAATATTATTTCTATGAATGATATGGGGAAAAAGAGAGATTCTTGATATTTTAGAGCTGGCAAGGAAGATTGAAGACTGTTCGAAGAGGAAAAATTTAAGTTTTTGCGTGGGAAAATAATTTCTACTTTGTTTTTTTGAGCCAAGTACACGTACTAAAATGTCGTTTGAATCTGCCGCAATGAGGCTTGGCGCAAATGTTTTTATCATTACCGCCTGTGGAGCAGTCGTCTGTAAAAAGGGGAATCCTTTTAGAGATACAATAAAAATGGTGGAAGCATATTCAGACGTAATAGTTGTAAGACACCCGTTTGACGGAGCGACTCGGCTTGCCTCAGAAACATCACGAAAACCTGTAATTAATGCAGGAGATGGCTCTAATCAGCACCCTAGCCAGACTTTACTCGATTTGTACACAATTCTGGAGGAAAAAAGGACACTTGAAAATTTACAAATTGCATTTGTTGGAGATTTGAAGTATGGAAGGACAGTTCATTCATTAGTAAAGGCGCTTACATATTTTAAACCGGTAATTTATTTTTATAGCGCCACAAATTTTGCAAATGCCAGATTATTTATTGGAAGATCTGAAAAATGGGATAAAATATGAAATTTTTAGAGGATTTCAGGGATTGTCTTGATAAAATTGACGTTTTTACATGACTCGGATTCAGAAGGAAAGATTTCGAGATATTGAAGATTATGAGAAAGTAAGGGTATTTATGTTATAAACCGTGAAAAATATCGAAGGAAAATGTAAAGATGATATGATAATTTTGCATCCTTTGCCAAGAGTAGACGAAATTGATACAAATTTAGACAACACAAAATATGCTTTATACTTTAAAACAGGCTAAAAATGGGATTCCTGTAAGACAGGCAATGATGATGGCTGTTTTTAGACAAGGAGTTTTTCTGTAAATTTATTATTTTTGAAATAGAAAATTTATATTTAAGAAAGGAAAGGATTATGTCTGAAGGAAGAGAATTGCTGATACGGGCAATAAAACATGGAATTGTAATAGATCACATCCCGTCAGAAAAAGTTTTTGCAATTGTGGAAATTTTAAAAATTAAAGGAATATAGTGAAAGAATCACAGTCGCAACAAATATGCCAAGCAGTTCACTTGGGAGAAAAGGGATTATAAAGATTGAGGAAAAATATTAGAAGAAAAAGGAATTAAACAATATTTCACTGCTAGCTCCAAATGTCTACAATAAACATAATTGATAATTATGAAGTTGTAGAAAAGTCGAAAATTAGAAAAATTGGATAAAGTTATCGGACTTATGAAATGTGATAATCCAAAATGTATTTCGAAATCACGAAAAATATTGAAACAAAATTTATTCGTATAAAAGAAAATTCTGAAAAATTAGATGAAAAATAATTTGGAAGAAAAAAATCGAAATATAAATGTTTTTTTATTGTGAAAAAAGTAATTTTTGGAAGATGAAATACAGATACAATAAGTTTAAGAATAGTTCATCGAAAAGAAAGGAAAGATCAATGCCTAAAAATAATTATAGAATCAAAAATATCTTCTAATGGTGCAGGAGATAGGTTTTAAATTAAAAATAAATGATGAAAAATTGTAGAAAGTAAAATCTAATGGAAAAACAGAGATTGATGTAGACTATGGAGAACAAACACTTCAAGTATGCAATAATTTTTAATGAAAAACTCCTAAAAAGTTATAAATGTGGAATCAGATAATCAAAAACTATAGAAATAACACTTCACTATAAAAGCATGGGGAATCTAGCTTTTGTCTTTACAGATTTGTAATGATGGTATTGATTGATGAATTTTACATCGAATCCAGCTGTTTTTATTGCATTCCGATAGTTTATATATAGAAATTTCTGATTTCTGATTTTTATAGGGAATGTTTGAAATAAGAGAAGTTAAAAGAAAGGATAGATTAGAAAAATGGCTAAAAGTTGATGAGAGAGCAAAAGATAAAATATTTGTTGCATTAGATTATGATAATATGGAAGATGCGAAAAGACTTTGTAGAAGAGCTTGGGAGATAATATTTTCATATGTACAAAGTTGGACTTGAAAGCTATCTTAATACAGATGGAAAAATTAGTTGATTACTTGCACGAAAAAGGGGAAAGAAAGGTATTTTTGGATGAAAAGTTTCACGATATTACAAATACTGTGAAAATGGCTTGTGCAAATGCTATTATGTATTTATGTTTAATATCTCATTGCTCAAATGGAAGCAAAACTATGAAGGAAGTTGCTGAATTGGTAAAGAAAGCAAATCAGAAAAGTCTTCTGATAGAGTAACAATTTCTTGACAAACTTGGGGAGAAAATGACATTTTTGAAATGTTTAAAAGTGAGCTGAAATTGGAGGAAATTGTACTAAATCTTGCCACAATTGCCAGAAATAGTGGAATGCACGGAATCGTATGTTCGCCACAGGAGGCAAAAAGATGTGAAGGAGAAACTGGGGAAGGATTTTGATGACAGTCTGTCCCAGGTGTACGTCCTAAATTTACACTAAATGCTGATGGAAAAAGTAACGATGATCAGACACGGATTATGACACCGGCAGAGGCGATAAAACAGGAGTGGATTTTCGTAGTTGGGTCGTCCAATAACTAAGGCTGAAAACCCTCTGGAAAGTGCAAAGATTGAGTTTTTGGAAGAAATTTCAGAAGACTATAAAGTTTTAAATCTTTTAGATAAAAATAAAATAATAAAATATAAAATCTGTAACAGAATTAATGAAATAAAAAAGCTGTATTAAAATAAGCGTATTAAATTTATAAAAATAGAAGGAGAAAAGTTATGAAAAACAAAAGTATTACTATTAGTATTAGGGAATTTTAGTAGCATAGTCAGACTGGGATATAGTGAAACTTAGACACAAAAAGCTGAAGAAAGCCCAAAGAGTAGAAATGAAAAAACAAACTCAGACAGAATCTGAGGAAAACAGAATCAGATCAGACAGCAAAAAATGAAGAAGAACCATCAGACAGCAGTAGCACTCAATTCAGAAAAGAGGCACGCAAAGGCTAGAAAACTGGTACAGCCAGCACAAGAAAGATTAGAAAAAGCAAAAGCTATAAAGGAAAAAGATATGTCTTCAGATGAAAAAACTGAGACTTTACAAATTTTATAAGAATGGAAAGATTGTTAAAAAGTTTGGAAGGTAGATAAAAATAAATTAATTGATGAATTTGGGAGTAAAAATGGCAAAAATAAAATTACTATTTTAAAAATGGGATAGATGTTTTTGGATTGAAAATTTTGATAAATGGCGAAATTATTCAAAAAATTTCTGAAAAACATTGATGAAAGCCGATTTGAAAAATAATGAAAATACAAAGAAATTATTGATATTGAAGAAAAAGTTAGTAATGCCAGGAGTTATTGATGTGCATACACATATGAGAGAGCCAGGAATTACGTACAAAGAGGATTTTACAACAGGTTCACGTGCGTAGTGCCAAAAGCTGGTATTACGACTTTTTACGATATGCCCAATACGATTCCTACTACCACAACATTGGAAAATTTACTGGAAAAAGAAAAAGTTAGCGAGTGAAAAGGCAATTGTGAATTTTGGATTTCATTTTGGTGGAAGCAAAAATGATAATGTTGAAGAAATAAAAAGTTCTAAGTAGTGGTGAAGGCAATACAGTAAAAATTTTTTATGAATGTAACAACTGGGGAAATGCTTATTGAAGATGATGAAATATTGAAAAAGTATTTAAAAAACTCGAAGTTGGTGCTAGTTCACGCTGAGAATGAAATGATTGATAAGGCAATAGAATTAAATAAAAATTGTGGAAAAGGGCTTTTATGTTTGTCATATCCCATCAGAGAATGAATTGAAAAAGTTATAAACGCCATAATGAATTGAATACCAAAAGAACATCCAATTTATGCTGAAGTTACTCCCCATCATTTATTTTTTTAAATACTGAAATTCATGAAAGTACAGAGCGAAATAAAAATGCTTTTGCGAATGAAACCTGAACTAAGGGAAAAATCTGACAATGAATTTTTGTGGGAAGCAATAAATCGTGGAGAAATTGACACAATTGGAACAGATCATGCTCCACATTTGATAAGCGAAAAAGCTGGAAAAATTACATTTTGGAATGCCAGGAGTGGAAACTTCGCTTGCACTTATGATTAACGCTTTTAATGAAGGAAGAATATCGCTTGAAAATGATTCAGAAATTAATGTGCGAAAATCCTATAAAATAATGAAAAATTGAAAAAAGAGGAAAAATTAGAGGAAGGTTTTTGCTGATATAATTGTTGTTGATACTCAAAAAGAATGGATTGTTGCTGTGGATGATACAATTGAGTCAAAGTGTGGATGGACTCCTTATGAAAAATTGGGAATTGAAAGGGAAAAATACGTTGACAATTGTAAATGGTGAGATTGTTTATGAAAATGGAAAAATTAATGATATTCATAAAGGAAAAAGAAATTAATTTTTAAAGTAAATAATTACTGTTATTTTAGTAACAGTTAAATAAAAATAAAACAAAAAATCAAAATTTGAAAGGAAATGAGAATATGGCTAATTTAACATTGGAAGAAAAAGTGGCAAAGGCACTGTTTGATGTGAAGCAGTAAAATCAATGTGGGAGAGCCTTTTACGTTTGCGTCTGGAATAAAAAGTCCGATTTATTGCAGATAACCGTTATATATTAGGATTTTTCAGACGAGAGAGACACGATTGTAGAAGCGTTTGTTGAAAGAATTGACAAAAATGTGGATGTGATTGTGGGAGTTGCAACTGCTGGAATACCTTGAGAACTTCATTTATCGCTGACAGAATGAAAAACCGCTTGCGTATGTTAGAAGCAAACCAAAAGATCACGGTGCTGGAAAAACAGATTGAAGGTGCAGAAGTCAAGGGAAAAAGTCGTTGTAATTGAAGATTTGATTACAACAGGAAAAGCGACTTTATTGCAGTTGATGTACTTCAAAAGGAAGAAGTGAAGGAACTGGAAGTAAAATCAATTTTTCTTATGGATTCGACAGTGCAAAGGAAAAATTATGCAAAAATATAGTTGTAAATTCAGTTCACTTTCAAATTTTGATGTTTTAATAAAATTACTAGCTCAAAGTGATTATTTGACACAGGATGAGGCGAAAATCGCTTTGGAATGGAGTAAAAATCCTGAAAAATGGGGAAGATAAAAAACAGAAAGAAGGAATGGATATGAAAAATAGTATCAATTGTTATAGGACTAGTTTTGATGTTGACAGTAGTGGGTTGTCAAAATGGAAAAGAAAGTCGCTGAAAAATGATGTAAAAGACTCAATGCAAAGCACTTCAAAAAGGAGACTTTTCTAAATTAAATTATGATAAGGAATCAGATTGAAGCACTAGAAATATTTGGTGGTGCATATAAAAATAACTTATAAAATTAACAAAACAACAGAAGAAAAGCTAAAAGATAAGGTTCTTGTAAATATTACTATGAAATATCCTGATCTGTCAGAAAGCAGGAGAAAATATTTAAAAGATAAAAATAATAAAAAGTCAGCAGAACAACTGGCTGGAAAAATCAGATGCTGAAGTAGAAGAAAAAGTAAACAATTTTTAAGAGGAAGCAATAAATGAAAAGTTAAATGATCCTAACTTTAAAATATCTAGAAGAAAACATTTGATATGGTGTATATAAAAACAAGATGGTAGCTGGGAATTAGAAAACAATAATCCACAGTTTAATAAAGTAATGTCATTAATTATCAAATGTAAAATAGTTCAAACTTTTACAACTCAAAAATATACTATAAAATAACAGTAAAAAATTCTGTAAAAATACTTGATTTTTAATTTTTGTGGTATAATATTTACTGTAAAAAGATAGATATAATTTTTAGGAGGAATATATTATGGACAATAATAAATTTAATGAAGAATCAAAAGAAGAATTGGAAAGAGAAATTCAGGAATTAAAAACGTCAAAAGAAATTAGGAGTCGCAAAAGACAAAAAGAAGAACTGAAAAAGACAATGTTTGGATAGCGTAGGAGGAAGTAAGACTACAGAAAAAGAATGAAAATACCGATAGTTCAAAAAGATAAACAAAATGAATATAGTTCATATGAAGGAACAAACTTTTTCAAATAAAAAGAAATTATAATTTTATTCTGTGCAATTTCATTAGTTACTATTCTAGCAGGAACTGGAATTTTTCTTAAATTCAAATAATAAAAAAGAAAAAATCAAGTTTTAAAGAGTGACTCAGTAGCTAGCGTATTTCAAGGTCAAACTATGGCAAGTGTGACAACTCCAAAAGTACAAACAGATCAAATGAGTGGAAAAGAAGTGACTGAAAGCTATTTTTAAGGAAGCTATTGGAATTTTTCAGAGGAGAATATCTTCTCAAATTATGGATAAAGATGCTCTTGAGCAACAAATGCATTTAGTGAAGCATATAAAAAATAACTTATACGATAAATAATGTAACAGAAAATGGGGATAAAGTTATTTTAAATGTAACGCTAAAATCTCCTGATTTGTCAGAAATACGAACACTTCTTAATCAAAAAAAGCAGAAAAAGAAGCAACAAATGAAAAGGAAAAATCCGTAACAGAAGAGGAGATGAATCATAAAGATTTTTGAATGGATGAAGGAATTAATTGATCAAAAAGTGAAAAGATCCTAATTTAAAATATATGGAAGAAACCTTTGACGTACCATATACAAAAATAAATGGTGAATGGACAGCTCCTGATAAAATGGATTCTAAGTTTAATAAACTTATGACATTTAATTTGGATATGTAAAAATAACTATAACAGTATAAAGTTTACTGTTGACTAGTATTGTTAATTTTTAGGAGGATATTATGGATGATAACCAATTTGGTGAAAATATAAAGGAGCGACTGGAAAAGAGAGATAGAAGAATTAAAACGCCAGAAAGGAAATCAGTAGATTTAAAAAAAGCAGAAGGAAGAACTTGAAAAAACTGTATTTGGTGGATTAGGATGGAAGCAGACTGAAAAACAAGAAAACGGAACTCTAAAAAACAGATAGAAGAAAGAGCCTCAGGAAGAAGAAATAGTTGAAGAAAAAGTATATTTCAAATAAAATGACTACAATTCTAGCACGTTAGTTGCAGTAGCAATAGTTATTAGTTGGATCTGGAATCTTTTACTTGAGAAGTCAAAATAAGAAAAAGAGAGAGTTTAAAAAAAGAAATGGCAACAATATCAAAGAAAGAAAATATAACAGCTGTAACAGAACCTCAAAACAATCAACTGACTCAAGAACAGACTACAGGAATTACAAAAGTTGAGCACAAAACAGATGAAGAGAAGTCCAAGAAATCAGATGGAAAAATTAACTGTACAGAAGTCCAGTGACGGTAAAAAGGAAGTTATTGTATAAATCCAAATCCTGCTGAATCTGCATTTGGTACTGATACAGTTGATGATTCATATGCTGAGACATGGATATATGGCTGATATTGCCTTTTGAGAATTGTGTAATTAACAGTGGAGGCTCTGTAAAAATACAGGACCTGTAACAATCACAGTTAGCTTAGCAGAAGAAAAATTACGATGCAGTAATGAATAGAAATAAATGGTATCTGGAAAATGGACAAATTAATAGAATAAAGTGGACGAGACAGTAGCTTTTTATACTTTTAATGGCTGGTTAATGTATAAACAAAGTAATTAATATTAAATACAGGGTAGTATAATTATTACCCTTGTTTTATTTTTAAAATCAAAAAGAAAAGTTAAAAAGTTTTGTATAGCAATTGACTTTTTATTAAAATAATCATAATTTGATAGAACTTTTATGTAAATAAAATCATAATTTTTAGATACTTAAAATACTATAACAGGTGTAAAGTTCAGTAAAGGAGTAAAAAATTGAAAAAGATACAATTTATAATAATCCCTATAATATTATCCTTTGGATTAATAATATCTTCGGCATTAATTTCAAATGCTATGAATAAAAGCAAATAAGGATGAAAACAGAATTGACGAGTAAAGGGAGTCGCTGAACGTAGAATAAAAGCAGATAAGGCACTTATAAACATCGTTATTACTCAAAAGTCTGATAATCTGGATGAATTGAAAAACAAATATCAGACAGGGAAACGTTGGTAACTGATTTAATTAAAAAGCCTTAAAATTGACACAAATGAATATAGTATAGGAAATCTGCGTATTCAGCCCAATTATCTGGAAAATGCATTAAATACAAAACAATCAGCTGTAAGTTCTGCGCAGAACACTGCCAGCTGTTAAAAATTTCCAGTTATGATGGGAGTTGAAACAATTTTCAATTGTTACAAAAAAATATTGATAAGGCAGAAGAATTTTATGAAAAATTATCAGAACTTAAAACTTCAAAAGTAATAATATAGAAATAAATATGCCTGAATATTTTTATAACAAATATTGAAAGATACAAAAAGGATTTAGTTGTCGATGCTTCAAGAAATGCTGAAATAAGAGCAATTGAAATGTTAAAAGTAAATAACAATGAAATTGGTGGTCTGAAAAATATTAGTCAAGGACAGTTTGAAATGCTTGAAGATACAGAAGATGTGAGAAGAATCAATGAAAATGAGGCTAATCAAATTTATAAAAAGTTAAGAGTAGTAGTAACTGCAACTTATTTGATAAAAATATTAGATGTAGAAATTTAAAGCTATGATTGTTCTATTATAGTTATGAAAAATAATAGGTTAAAAACTAAATTATAAATAAAGTAAAAATTTTAGGAGGAAAAAATTAATGAAACCAGCAGCAGAATTAAGACAAAGGAAGTACATATAGAAAGGACAACATCCCATATTTAATATTAAAAGCTGAAAGACATCAGTCAACATCAGGAAAAAGACAAAGAGCGAGAAGTAAAATTTAAAACAAAAGAATTAATTTCGGAAAAATTCAGGAAATTACAGTTTTGGCAACATGAACTTATGGATGACATCATTCTTGACAGAAATCAAATGCAATTTTTATATGAAATTGATGGAGAATATAACTTCATGGATCAGGAAACTTTTGAGCAAATTACTTTGTCAACTGAGGATTGGGAGATGCGGTAAACTTTCTTGGAAGAAGAAAATGATTATACAAGTGTTAATGTACGAAGGAACTCCAGTTGGTGTAGAATTACCAAATACTGTAGTTAGAGAAGTAACTTATACAGAGCCAGGACTAAAAGGAGATACAATCGGACGTGCAACAAAAACCTGCCACAGTATCAACAGGTTACACTTTGCAAGTACCTTTGTTTGTAGCAATTGGAGATAAAATCAAAATTGACACAAGAACTGGTGAATACATCGAAAGAGCAAATTAATAAAAATTTCAAAATTAGGAATATAATAATAAAAATACAGCTATCGACAAAACCGGTAGCTGAAAAATAAGAAAAATTAAATATAAATTAAAAAAATAAGAAAAGAGGTAAATTTAATGAAAAATGATAAAATAAAAAGAGTTGAAGAAAATGGAAAAATTATGGATAACCAGCAGATATTTTTAGAAACTGAATATAGTGTTAGGATAAAGCTGGAAGAAAAATTTTGATCAGATTATAAAAAGCTGGATGAATATTACAGCAGTGAAAATTGGTTTTTAGATGTAGAAGATTTTAATAACGGTGTTTTGCCACAAGACTTGAAATGTGGAGTTTTTGAGCGAAGATGGAGCTTATAATTTGTTTGGGGAAAATCATGAGCTGGCAATTAGGATGGTGGAGATTACGTAGAAGATGTTGAGAAGATAGTCAAAAAAATATAGGAATTATCTCAGAGAGTTAAAAAAATAAAAGTAAACGGATATTGAAATGTTTAGAAAGGAAAAAAATGTGAATGGAGAAAAATTGTATTTAAGACGGATTTTTGAAATTTTGAAAAGAAACTCATAAAAGTATTTATCTTTATAGTGATTTTATGTTTATGGATGTTTGTTCCAAATATTCAAAAATTTCCCAGTAGATGAAAGTTCTATTCATTTAAAAATTATTATTTTTTTCCAATTTTAAATGCGATATTTATATTGCTTTTTGAAGTACTAAAGAGAAAAGGCTCAAATAATAGAAAGCAATATCTTTATGTTAGCAGACTATATTTTAATTACAGCGTATTTGTTAATAGAATTCAAATAATTATTTTTATATTTAGTTATTTGTTTTTATACATTTCTTATTATTCTATGATAAAAATAGTTGATTGAGGATAAAAATGTAAAAATTTTATGAATTTGGGATAAGGAAAGCTAATTTGAACTTTATGGAAAAGGAAGTTGTTTTGGAGGAAGTTTCATATGAAAGATTTGCAGGAGGCATCCTAGAAGAACTGTTATAGTTGAAGTTTTAAGAGCTTTTTAAAAAGTAAAATATTTTGGAAGGCGAATGGTTTTACAGGAAAGTACGGATTGGTTGAGTTTTGAGGACAAGGAAAAATTGAGGGAAAATACTTAGTGAGAGTATTGTTTTGGAATTTAAATTTTAGATTGTGAAAAGATAGACAAAATGAACACAGAAAATTTATGAAAAGTCATTTTTGAAAAGAAAATTGTAATATGAAATAATTTATTATTTTGAAGATGATGATTTGAAAGAAGCTATTTATGTTGAAAAATTTGATAAAAAGAGTTATTGAAACAGAGTATGTAAATAAAGAAGGATTTAGTCTTTTTGGAAATTATCACACCAGAACCAAATTATAAAATTAGAGATAAAAATAAGTATAAAGAGTTAATAAAATATAAAAAAATTGAAATTTTTAGATGGAAAAAGAAATAGATGTAAAGTGAACTGGATGATTATGAGTTCAAAAAGTTGGCAGATTATATCGAAAGTTTGAAAAACAAAAAGGCTGATTTTAGATGAGCAGAGTTTCATATGAAAGATGAATTGATAAATGAGTGGATTTGGAATTATGATTCAAGAAAAATAAGTAGAGAAAGCTTCCAAGAGAAATACGATGAGCAGATAGAAGACAATGGGGACGAGAAAAATTTTTTATCAAATTATGAAAAAAGTTTTTTTAAAATTAGAAAAGCTGAACTTTTAGACGATTTTAAAAAGAATTCTGGATTTGTAAATTTTTAAACTATCGTTTACAAGTATTTTATTATGTTTTAACATTAGAATTCTTGCATATGTAAAATTTTTAAAATCCAGTTATGGTAGTAATATTCTTTTTATAATAATTATAAAATTTCTTATTATAATTTGAGAAAAAGTTGGAAACATTAATTTACAGCATAACTTTTTATCAAGATAAAATAGTTATAGATACTGGAGATTACATTAACAGAATAAAAAGTTGAAATTATAAGTATGGCATGGATAAAGCGAGCAAATATAATTTGGAGTTTAGAATATCTAAGAAAAGAGAGAGATACGCTGTAATTTTGCATAACTTTTTACAAAAATGGTAGATTATGAATTGATTAAGACTGAGCAGAGAGAAATTTTTGAAATTTTGGAAGAAATACCGAAATGGTGTGTTATGAATAATATTGAATTTAAAAATAGAAAAATTAAAAGATCAAGGGGTTGATTGAGATGAAAAATAGAACAGTAAAAGGGCTAATTTTTGTATTTTTAATTTTTGGAATATTTTCTTGTTTTTAAAAAAAGGGCAGATAAATGAGGAAAATTGATATAAATAAGGATGAGAAATACGATTTTGTAGCATCGTTTAATGCATTACGACTTGGAGAGAAACAAAAAGATTATCGGACATTTGCACAGATTTTTAGCAAAATTTGATTTAATCGGGCTGGAAGAGGTTATGAATGAGAAGGAGTTAAAAACGCAAGCATACTTTGGAAAAATTGACTAAGGAGAAATGGGATTACATTATTTTCGGAAAAATTCTGTAGGAAGTGAAAATTATCGTGAATATTTTGCATTTATTTATAGGAAAAGTAGATTTTCTGAGGCAAGAGGGACTTGGATTTTATAAGGAAAAGGATGAGAATGAGTTTATGAGAGAGCCGTATGGTGCTTATTTTTAAAGGCTGGAAATTTTGATTTTGTGTATGTTATTGCACATTCAGTTTTTGGAGATAAGGAAAAGCAGAGACTGCTTGAGGTGCAAATTATGATCAATGTTTATGAATATTTTTCTAAAATTGACGGATGAGGATGATATAATTATTGCTGGGGATTTTAATACGCCTGCTGACAATATGGCTTTTTAAAAAATATGGCTGATAAATATAACGTCAAGTATATCTTTAAATCCTGAAGAAAAATTTGACTACACTTTCGGATAGTAAACTTGTAAGTTCTTATGATAATTTTTCATAAATTTTGAAAAAAACAAAAAGAATTTACTGGAAATTTTGGAGTTTATAACTTTATAAAAATAATAACTATGCTATAATAAAGAAATATGTGTCAGATCATTTTGTTGATATTTTCAGAATATTCAACATTGGAGGATTTAGATTAAAATAGATTTATTAAAGTTAAAAATTTATTTTGTTAGGAAAAATATTATTAAGAAACTGAAACTGTTGAGAAAATCTAAAAAATATCAATGAAAAAGAAAGGAAAATAAATGAAAGAAAAAGTATTGAATAAAAAGTTTGTTTATAAAAAGTGCTTAATATTGGGTTGCCTGTAGCAATTGAAAAATATGATTTACGCACTTATGAACTTTGTTGATATGTTTATGGTGGGGAAAGAGATTGTGGCGCTTGGGGCTGGGGACAGTTGCTGTTGCAGGATTGGGGTTTGCAAATCAGATGTTTATGATTTTTATGACTTCACTTTTTGGGGATGAATAGTGGCGGTGGAATTTTGGCGACTCAGTATTTTGGGGAACAAGGATTACAAAAATCTGAAAGAAAATGTCTTGGAATAACGATAATTGTTGGATTTTTTTATTTTTCGTTGCTATTTCTTTTCGCAGGATTGTTTACCCCAAAACTTGTAATTTCAGTATTCACAAATGACAAAAAGTTATAGAAATAGGAGCTTCATATTTACAGATAGTAGCATGGACTTATCCACTTGTGGGAGTTGGTTTTGCCTTTAATATGCAGACTTCGTGCAATAGGGAAAAACCAAATATTCATTTTACTCAAGTGTAATAGGGCTTTTGATAAATGTAGCCATAAACTATATGTTGATTTTTGGACATTTTTGGATTTCCTGCGATGGGAGTACGTGGTGCTGCAGTTGCAACAGTTATTGCGAGAATTATAAGCACTTTTTTTATAATTTATATGATTTACAAGTTAAAATTGCCAATTGCAGGGAAAAATAAATGAATTATTTGATTTGTCGATGGAATTTTTTGTAAAAGTTATGAAAATATCGCTTCCTGTTTTTATTCATGAAATATTGTGGGTACTTGGTGCAAGTATGTATGTAATGATCTTTGGAAGAATGGGAACAAATTTTTGCAGTGCAGTTCAGGTTGTAAAATCAATTAGCAGTCTTGTATTGACATTGTTATTTGGACTTTCGAGTGCAACTTCGGCTATAATTGGTAACGAGATTGGTGCTGGAAGGGAAGAAAATGCTTACGACTATTCGATAATTTTATTAAAGGTGGCTGTTATTTCAGGGATTATTATTGGAGCAATTGTATTTATTTTCAGTCCATTTATTCTGCAACATGTAAACGAAAAAAGTTATCCGCTGGCAAAAGAGGTTGTGAAGGCGGAAGTATTTGTAATTTTTGTAAAAAGCAATAAGTTTACAGCTGTTAGTTGGAATTTTACGTTCAGGGAGGATACGCTCTGGACAATGTTTGTGGACTTGATTCCGCTTTGGTTTGTTGCTATCCCAATAACATATTTTTCTGGATTACATTTAGGATTTCCAGTTGTAATTGTGTATTTACTTTCGTGCAGTGATGAAGTTATAAAAAAATATTTCCGTGTGTATGGAGATTAAAGAGCAAGAAGTGGATAAATAATCTAGTAAATTAGAGATTTTATAAAAAATGAAATATTTAAAAAGGAAAGTAGCTAAAAATAAAAAGAATATGGTTAAGTTGTGAATAAAAAGAAATTTAAGACAGTGAGGGAGAATAAATTAATGAATTTCAAGAAGAAAAAAGTATTTATTAATTGGTATTTTAACAGCCTTTACAATTTCATGTTCCACAATAAAAAAACTCCTCCGCTTGGAGTAAATTATGAAGGTCCATTGAGGGATAGTGATAATGTTGAGTTTCATTATGATTTGACTTATCTGGATAAGGATAGGGAATATTCGAGTATGACAGGAAAGATTTGGGAGGCGACTTATAAGATTGTGGATGAAGCAAAGGATTATCTGATTGTGAGATGTTTTTGTTTAATGATATTTATAATAAGGATAAGGAGCATTTTCCGAGTTTGCTAAGGAATATACGAGAAGGCTTATTAAAAAGAAGATGGAAAATCCTGATTTGAAGGTATATGCTTTCAGATGAGAATAATAATTTGTATGGGGCGTTTTGAGCATCCGTTTATTACGGATATGAAAAATGCTGGGATTGATGTTATAATGGTGGATATTTTTAAGTTGAAGGATACGTTTTCCTGGTATTCGCCAATTTGGAGAACATTTGATAGCACCTCATCGGGAATCCGCAGGGAAAAGGGATGGATTGGGAAACTTTTACGGGCCCTATGTGGCCTAAATTGACTTTGAGGAATTTGTTGAGGGCATTGAATGTAAAGGCGGATCACAGAAAAATATTTTTAAATGAGGAAAATGTTGTAGTTTCAAGTGCTAATATTCACGATCCTAGCTATTTTTCATGAAAATGTGGCAATATCAGCTAATGGAGAAATTACAAAGGATGTTTTTGCATGGATTACAGCTATGGCTGAATTTTTCAGATGGGAAAGATTGATGTAACTGAGAAACAGGAAAATAAAATAAATAATAGACAAATTGGAAATTTAACGGATAATCAGACAAGTGAGACAAATAATTTTTCTGAAAGTGAAACTGAAAAGCAAGTTAAAGAAATTGAGAATAAGAAGAAAGAATTTGTGGAAGAGGAAACAAGAAGATTTTGCACAAACTGGAGAACTTCCTGAAAAAAAGTCAAAATTCTGAAAACGAAAAATCAGAAAAATGGAGATATGATTACAAGATTTGATGATGAAAATAATAAAGTATCAGCTGCAGTTTGTGACAGAGGCAAAAATTGGGAAAGCATCTGATAAGGATATTGACAGTGCGAGAGCTGGGGATGAAATACTTATGGGAATGTATTTTTCTGGCTGACAAGGGTGTTGTTGACAGGCTGATAAAAGCTCGCAAACCGTGGTGTAAAAAGTTCGGATTATTTTTGATAGAAGTAGAGATGCTTTTTGGAATGAGTACGAATGGACTGCCTAACAAAACCTGTTTCTAAGAAATTGAAGAAAAAACCAAAAATAAAAATAGAAGTGAAAATGGTATTTTACAAATAATGAGCAATATCACACAAAGATAACACTAATCAAAAACAGACGGCAATGTTATAATACACACAGGTTCGGCTAATTTAATCAAAAAATATACGTGGTTACATAATGGATGCTAATTTTCAGAATTTTGACAAATAAAAATTCAAAGTTGACAAAAGGATATTTATACATATTTTTGATAGATTATGGGAAAATAAGGATGGCTTTGTTTACAATAAATTTTGATGATGAGCCAACTACGAAGGCTGAGTACAGATTTTATGTATAAAATATTGGATGCAACACAATTAGGATCGTTTTAGATATAAAAATTGGTCAAAAAATTTTATTAAATTAAAAATTATAAAATAAAAAGAATTTGAAAGAGAGGAATGAGCAGTAAATGAAAAAGAAAAATAATGTTCGCAATGGTAATTTTAGCTATTGGGAATGATGTCAGTTTCTTGCTTTTAAAAAAGAAAAAGGATAAGAAGAAAGGATAATCAGCAGACACAACAGCAGAACAAAAACAAGGATATCAATACGGATATATTTAATCTTGGAGGACAGGCACAAGGAAATCCTGACATAAAAACTTAACTCCTGAGGGCAGCAGAACATTTGATTGACAATCAGATTGATCCAGTAAAAGTTTCAGAAGCCATTGACAAAAGCTCAAAAATGGTGATAAAGAATCAATTATGTCACTTGCACAGCTTTATTACAATTTAAAAGATACAGATAAAAGTGAAACAAATTTTTACAATATGGGTGTAGACAAAAAACTATCCTGAAGCAATTTATAACTTTAGCTGTCCTTTATAAAGAAGAAGGAAATACTGCAGAAGCAAACAAATTGATTGCAAAGACTTCTAAAGATGCAGCAAACAAATGCTGAGGACAGCAAATGCGTACAAATAAAAATGCGTCCAGGAGCAGAAGCATACAATAGAGGAGTTGATTTAATAAAAAGCCAAAAAGATATAAGAGAAGCAAAAGGCAGAATTTGAAAAAGGCATATAATGCTGGAATAAAGGAGGCAGATATACGTGTAGCACTTTTTAAATAAAGAACTTAAAAATGATTCAGAAGCAGTAAAATGGTTTCCAAAAAGGCTGCAAATCGTGGTGTACAGGGAAGCAAATTATGAAATTGGAGCAATATTTGTATGATGGTGGAAAACAGACTGAATCACGTCCATACCTGTTAAAAAGCATATAATGCTGGAAATAAAGGGACTTGCTATGCCAATTGCAATGTCGTATCATCAACAAAATAATATGACAGAAGCTTTTGAAAATGGTATAAAATAGCCTAAAGAAATGGAGATAAGAATGCTGCTGCTACTAGTTGAGAAGAATTGAAAAAGGGCGGAGTAGTTGAAGAAAAGAAAATGACAAGCAGCAAAAACATTCCTTGGAAATGGAAACTCTTCTCAAAGTCTTGACAGAAAGTACTCTTAATGATGTAAAAGAGTAAAAAGTAAAGCGGAGGAAGCTCTCAAAAGTTGAAATTAAAGCTGAAAAACCAAGTACAGCTAAACAGCAACAACCTATACAAACAGTAAAATCTGATGAAAAATCTTCAGATATCAAATATTGATGAAATTATGAAGAAAAAGCAGCGGAATACAATAAATAAAAATATGAAAATAAAAAATTTTTAAATATTGACATTTTGTAAAAAAATATTATATACTTATTTTACAATCAAGTTATTTGAAAATCAAAACTTAAAGTTATAATACAATTTAATAAAACTTATCAAGAGAGATACTAGGGAACGGCCCGTTTGAGTATCCAGCAACCTGTAATTACAAGGTGCTAAGTCCGGCATATGAATGCAAAGATAAGAATTTTATTCTCTTCCTTTCTAGGAAGAGTTTTTTTATCAAAAATATTTTATGCATTAGAAATTGAAATTATAAGTTTTTAAAATTGATTATTGTAGTTACGTTTTGTAGAAATAAAAAATTAGGAGGAAAAAAATGGCTAAAAATTTATTTTTACATCAGAATTTGTATCACCAGGAGCATCCAGATAAAAATTTGTGATCAAATTTCAGATTCAATATTAGATGCTTGTCTTGCAGATGATGAAAAGTTCAAGAGTAGCGTGTGAAACTTTTGCAACTACTGGACTTGTAGTTGTTGGGGGAGAAATTACTACTAAGACTTATGTGGATGTGCAGAAAGATTGTCAGAGATAAAATTTATGAAATTGGATACCGTCCAGGAATGGGATTTGATTCTGACTGTGGTGTGTTAAATACTATTCATTCCCAGTCGCCTGACATTTCGATGGGAGTAGATACAGGTGGAGCTGGAGATCAGGGGATTATGTTTTGGAGGAGCAGTTAATGAAACTGAAGAATTAATGCCTTTGGCACTTGTGTTATCACGTGGAATTATACAAAAATTAACTGAAATTACTAGAAATGGAACACTAGCCTGGGCAAGACCAGATGCAAAATCTCAAGTTACATTGGCGTATGATGAAAATGGAAAATTATTGAAATGTTGATACAGTTGTACTTTCTCAGTACAGCATAACGAAGATGTATACAAATGCACAAATTGAAAAAGGATTTGAAAGAGCTTGTTATAAAACCTGTGTTGGAAAAATATAATTTGAATATTGAAAATGTAAGAAAATTTCATATTAATCCGACTGGAAGATTTGTAATAGGAGGGCCTCACGGAGATTCTGGACTTACTGGAAGAAAAAATTATAATTGATACTTATGGTGGATACTTTTAGACATGGCGGAGGAGCATTTTTCTGGAAAAGATCCATCGAAAAGTTGACAGATCGGCAGCTTATGCGGCAAGATGGATTGCTAAAAATATTGTTGCGGAGGATTTGCTACAAAATGTGAAGTTCAGCTATCTTATGCGATAGGTGTCGTTGAACCTGTAGTCAATTCGTGTAGAAACATTTGGAACTGGAACAGTTGAAGAAACAAGAATTGAAGAGGCTGTTGCAAAATTATTTGATTTAACACCAAATGGAATTCAAAAAAATCATTAAACTTGAGAAAACCATCATTTAGATACCAAGATTTAGCAGACATTTGGACATATTGGAAGAACTGATATTGATTTACCTTGGGAAAAGCTGGATAAAGTTGAAGGATTGAAACAAAGAGTTGGGAAAAATAATTGAAAAATAGGAGTGAATAAGTCACTCCTTTAACTTTTTATTCATTAGAATATTTTTCAAAAGCCTTTTCAAATCCAATTGTATACATATCAAAAAAAGAAATTTATATTTTTCAGGAATATCGCTCTACGCTTTCATCACATTTTTGCAAAAATGAAAGAGGACTGTCAGCCCTCTTGCAGTTACCATATTTCCATCAATTACTGATTCTGCTTTCACAAAATTTTCAGAATTTGTATAATTTTTCATTATCCTTTTATTTCTAGCAAGATTGTTTACAGTATGTTTGCAATCATTTAGAAGTCCATTAGTTGCAAGGAAATAAGCAGATCACAAATTGCCCCTCACAACTTTATTTGGATTATTCTTAAATTTTTAACAAGTTCAATAATTGTGTAGTTTGTTTCAAAGCTCTGGTTTCTCCAAGTTTTTTTCCTCCAATTAAAATCAATCCATCAGTATTGTCTTCTGTGATTTCTTCTAATGTCATATCAGGCAGCATTTTTAAATTACCCATTGATATTTTTAATATCCTTATCAGTTGAAGCATAACTGACTGAATAATTTTTGAGTTATATTTTCTTCATTTAATGCCGAAGCTAGAAATGCAGTTTCCCAGTCTGCAAATTCATCTAAAATTAAAAACTATATTTTTCATTATCATTTTTGTCCTTTCTTAGTTGCAATCAATTTTCTATTTTAAAACCAAATAAAATTATTTTATTTTTAATAGTTTAATTTTTAAAAAGTTTTAAAAAGAATTGAAAAATATTATAAATTATAATATAAAAGAAAGTCAAATTTTTAATTTTTCCATTTTCTTATTTTTGTCCTGAAAGTTTTTAAAAAGAGCGACTGTATTTATATGAATCCATTTCCAGATTGGTGAGTTGCTTGGTGTGGAAGAAGCCCATTGACGTTGATTTTTGCTCAAATAACTCCCTTTTCTGTGTAAATTTCAATTAAATCAGTTATAGGGTTATATTAAATTCTGTAATTAATTTTTATTGAATAATTTTTCATACTTTTTATAAAATGATTGATAAAGTCCCACCTAAATTATTCCATTTGTAATTTTCTGAAGGAGTAATAACTGTTTCATTATTTTTATTTTTCTTCCCATAAAAAGTATTAAATTCATCCATCCCAAGCTGGTAAGCAATCATCTGAGCAGGGACTTCTATCCACTCCTTCTACCAAAAGTATCTTTATTTTCATCTGTTATTTCTATAAATTCATTAATAAATAATACAGCTCTTTTATTTATTTCATCTATCAATTCTTTTTACTTGAATATCCTTGTATAAATTTTTCTCCCTATTTTTAACAGGCTGTCTTATCACTGTCTTAATCTTATTCACATCTGCCTTTCTTGGATCGCTCAAAATAAATTTCATGATGATATCTTTTTCTGTTAATTCTATATTATATCCATTATTTTGTGCAAATTCATTCATTCTTTGGATAGTTTCAGGTTCTTCATTGTAACTTCCTATATGCATACATTGTACGCAAAGTCCTTCGTTATAGCTGAAAAATTCAACTTTTGAAAAATCCTTTTTCTTTTTCAGTAGCACACTTTATAGCCCATTCCACATCTTTTTAATAAAAATCAGGTACTCTAATTAAAGAAATCCAGTTAAATAATTCCTTTTGTTTAACATATAATTTTCTCATTCTTTACATTTTCCTGCCACCAGAGCCCTTCTAATGGAGGGAACAACATATTCAAAAATCCTTCAATTTTATATTGCTGTCTTGTAACTCATTTTTAAGAGTGTAGGCAACTCCATATAACATTTCAACAGCTTTTCTGATATTCTCCTTCTTTTCTCATTGGGATTTCCTTTTTCCACGCACTGCTATAAAAATTCATTTTAGGGATTTCTATAATTTCAGGATTCTCTGATGGTTTATAAAAATCTTTTTAAATTCCTTTTTAAAAATCAAATGCCATAATTATCATCTCCTAATGATTATTTTATGCTGATATAAATGTGAATTTCTGCATTTTTCATAATCATTACCTGCTATATATTCTTCAAAAATCATAGGTATAATTTCTCATATCAGATTTTTCCTTCCCAAATTCTTTCCCCAAAATTTATTCCAAAAATTCTCCAACAGCTTTTATCAGGATCACCATAATCACAAATTTTTGCATATTTTCCTTCTGGAATTTTGTAGTCTTTATCATATCTTCAGGAATTTTCACCAATTTGTATTTTTTACTTCACAGCCTGTAAGACAGTCGTACTCAAAATCCATTTTCATTACTGTAGTTATAATAGACACCTATAGCATTAGTCATTTATTCTGTTCTCTATATTTTTGCACCTTTTTCAGAATACAGTTTTTCCCCATAAATTTGAAATTTTTCATACATTGTTTCATCATCTTTCACTCTTGTTTTAAATCCAACAAGAGTTTTTCTTTAATTTCTACTATTTTCATATTTCCATAATTATACCACCACTTTATCAATTTATTTGTATTGTTTTTAAAATTCTTTTCAGTTGGTTCTATAATCTGTATAACATCTATCAGAAGATTATCAGGACCTTTCAAAAATAAAAATGCCTCTGTCCCCCATTCCTCATTTTGTATTTCTAGCAATATGTTCATATTTTTATCTTCTGAAATTCTTTCGTATATTTTATCAACATCTTCAACTTCAAAATTTAATATAATTCCTTTGGATTGTTGCCTGAACCCTTTCTGGAATTGTTTCATGATTTTTTTATCTATAATTGCTATCTCAAAGTTATTCTCATGTTTTTCAAACTGATATACCAATCGCTGACAAATGTTTCTTTAAAATTAAAATACTTTTTATAAAATTTCTGTTACCTCTATGTTATTACTTAAAATTACAGGATAAAAACTATTTAACATAAAATTCCTCCTCTTTAAAAATTTTCTATAGCTATTATAATACAAAAATATAGACATCAGTATGTCATATTTATAATATTATTTATTTATTTTATAATCTATTCTTCAGTATAGTTTCTCTAATTTTTGCAATTTTAGGTTCTTCTACTGAAATAATGTCAATTACATGATTCCATGAAAATTCCATAGTGTATATATTTATCATCAAAAATATCATTATAAAAAGTAATATTTTTACCATTTTAAGATACGAAGAATTTTTAATTATTATGAATACTCTAAAACTTTACTGTTTTCTATCAGGAGACGCAAAGATTCATTTCTAGTTTGATACATTATAGAGCCAAAATGTTATCTCATAAATTTCATTATAGTCAGATCAAAACAGGATAAGCTAATATTTCATCAAGATCTGCTTCCTGTATTCTATGCACTCAGAACCTTTTTCTCCAGAATAAGGAGAGAAACTATTATTTTTAATACATTGTCTACATTATTATTATATATAAAATATATGGCATATTATCATTTTATATTTTTACCAAATTTTATCATACTCCTATTACATTAAGATAAGGATAACTATTATTTTTAAACATAATTTCTCCTTTATTTTTATGATTTTTCAAACAAAATTTTTCTTTATTCTCTCTGGCTTCCTTATCTTCAAATGTTCTCCAAAAGATAGAAGATAGCCGTAAATCCATTCATTTTTCAGGATATTCCATTATAATTTCAAAATTGCCATTTTCCATTTTGTTTATACTCTCTTCAGAAAATCTCATCATAGACACGGTATGCTTGTGATTTATCTATTTTCGACTATGATTTTTATATTTTCTACCGTACTTTTTCTTGTTATTTATTTTCAAAGTCTTTTGATTGTTTTTCAAAATATTTCGTTTTGTTAAAGTCAGATTTTTAATTCTTGTTATTTTAAATTGACTGAATATCATTTTTTGTGGCAATAGGCAAATAAGTACCATGCTTTTTCTTTAAAACCATAAATTTAAAGGGTCTGCTGTTCTTTCATAATGTTCGCCTTTTGTGTTAAAAATAGTTAAATTTACGGTTTGTTTAGTTAATATTGCCTCTTTAATTTTTCAAATAAAGTACTATCATCGCAATTATATCTTGAAAAAGTCTATTTTTTATCCAGTTGTCTGACTTTTTGTTAAAAATAGTGCTTAATTTTGAAAGAGTTTTATTGTTATTAGGATAATTAGTAGCGTTTTAAGCTTTGAAGTGCATAAAGTATCTCATTTTTGCTCGTTTTGTGAAAGTAGCGATTTATTTATGACGTAGTTATCCATTAGTTTTTATTCCACCAGATTTTCCCTTTGAAAAATAGACTGGAATACCAGCAGAAGAGAGAATGTCAATATCTCTATAGATTGTTCTAACTGATACTTCAAAATGTTCGACAAGATCTTTTGCAGTAATACTCAAGCAATAAATAAACAATTTCAAATAATCTGTTGATTTTCATAATGAGGAACTCCTTAATAGCATAATTTGTATATAACAAAGGTATTTTATTCTTTGGAGCTTTGATTTCTTAATTCTTTTGATTATAGTTGACAACAATAGAGGAGAAATGCTCACTAAGAGGCAGAACTCCTTATTCCAAAGTTTTTATAAATTTTTAAATCATTTATATGATTTTATTATTTCCCTGTTTACACAAGAATTTATATGTAAAGAATATATTTATTTATAAGAAATTAATTCATAGATTAACTAAAATGGATTAATTGCCCATCTAAATGTCTTGTTGTAATAATTACTGTCTAAACTAGAAACTGTTACTCTTCTACTTCAGAAGAAGCGTGAATAAACTGTCTATTACCCATGTAAATTCCTACGTGAGAAATACGACCTTTCTCAGTTGTTTCAAAAATACCAAATCACCTTTCGTCATATTCATTGATGAAATTCTTGGTTTTAAATGTTGCTTGTGAGCTTGAAACTCTAGGCAAGTTTACATTAGCAGCTTTTTGAATACGTAACCAACGAAGCCGTAACAATCAAAACTGTTAGGGACCAGTTGCTCCCCCAAACATAGGTGAACTCTAATTTTTGTTTGTGCGAAAGAGATAATTTGATCTCTTACTGCTGTGGAAGAAGATCCACTACTATTCACCCTTTTGGTTTAGGTTTTTAGATACAACTGATAAAATCTATAGTCTTTATTACTATAATGATTTTTGATTGTACTTTGTAAATCTGCAAAGAGATACAGCAGAAATAATCAGCTCCAGCTAGCATCAATATTTTCTTCATTAGAACCTCCAATCTACCATTTTGAACTTTAGTAAATACATGATAGCACAAGAATAACTAGTTTTCAATTTGTCGCAGTTAATTTTTATTAGAAGAATAGAAAATTATTAATCGTTTGTTCTATCTTGAAGTGGAAGATAGTTGTTAGTAATATACTGAAAAATGACAAATATATATGGAGGAAGATAAAAATGATCTGATTTTAATTGGAATAACTGTTATATCAGTAATGGCTTTGCGCTCTAAATACATTCTTGCAGAAGAATATAGAAAAGAAAGCACTTCAGGAGCAACTCAGAAAAGAAGTGAAAGTAAAACCTGATCAAAACAAAGAATTAATGTAGCACCAGTGCAGAAAAATGCTGAAGAAGTTGTTGTAGAGGAAGTTGTAGAAGAAAAATACTGATGTTGTAGAAGATGCTGCACAAAATACCGCAGATAATTGAAAAAGTGAAATGTCTATTTAAGAAATAATCCAGAAAGACTTAGAAAACTTGAAAAACGCTACAAAGCTGTTGTTGTTGGTCAAGAATACTGAAATTTTATGGAGGCACTTTATGGTGCCTTTTATAATAAGCCCAATATAATTTTTATAAATGCTGGAGATATACAACATTTATATTATTTTGACTTGTTGCTGTATTCTAGATATGTTTTAAAGTCTGAAACTAAACTACTGAAATTAGTTATTACATAGAAGAATAAATTATACGCATGATATAATGTATGTTATGTGATATTATAATAATACCGCTTTAAAATTGAATTTAAATATTTTATAATACTTTTTAAATACACTAAATTTACATATGCATTTTCTTTAAACTGATTTGACTTTTGAAGATGATCGTATCAATGTTAAAAGTAGCTATATGTATATTTGATGTTTTGAAATAAAATGAGAGGATTAGACGATAATGAAATTTAGATGATTTTTCTGAGAGAAAAGCACAGGCAGGCAGTTCTGATTTGCACTACAATACATGTGTTTGCTTTTACAGAATTACAAGTTCATTTTACATTTTTAGAACGGATAACTCAAACAGTAAATTTTAGGGTTAGGTAAAAGTAAAAAGTATGTTGTATACTCAAGTTTTGAAATTAAAAGCATAGAGTCAATGATATCAGTTGGTGTTGAGAATTATGCTGAAAAATAATACAGAGATTTTTGAATTACAGTAAGATTAGAATATGGATCCTGCATATTTAAAGAAAATGAAAATTACGGCAGCCAAAGTGCGAAATGCGTATCCAGCTGAATTTATAGCGGCAGATGTTGCACTTATGTAGAAATGGAAATTCCGTCTGAAAAATGTACACGTAAACAGTTAGGCGCTGCGCAAGCGAATATAAACTTGCCAGTAATGTTTGATGGATATCTTGTGGAAAAATTTCTAAGTGACGAAGAATATTCCGAGGTAACATTACTGATGCAAATCAGTGACCAAACTAAGTATAGTTTTTCAATGGAAACAGACCATGCAAATATTACGTAGAGTAATGATAGACTTTTCAGCACAAAATTATAATGAGAGGAAAAGTAGACAAAAATACAATATTTAAGATGAAACTTCTGGAGTGAGCAGATGTCTGCCAAGGGGAATATAGGAGAAATCTCAAAATAACAGACGAAAATTCCTTCACACAAAATGAAAGAAATCAGATCTCACTCAAATTTACTATATTTGAGGTCTCAGGTGTATTAGTCGGTATACGTAGGCAATGATGTAATGAACACTCAAATACAAGAGGAAATCAGGTAAGCGAAAGAAGACATACAAAATAGTATCTGCGAAACAAATTAAAGAAAGTTGTATTGAAGAGAGCATATGGTAGCAATCTAGTACGGAACCAAGCTATTTTAAAGAGAAATATAAAAAGAGGTGAGTTTGAAGTAGTTAAAGCAATTTAAACAGTCACATAGTTATTGTGTCTTTATTGGTATCCAATCTCTACAAAGATTTTTGGGAGAAGTTTTACAGTAAGCATGTGACGGTGCGCAATTAATGGTAAAAAGAGAAGTAAAAAGTTAGTAATGGCCTCGTATCCTCGCTACAAATGAGGCTGCGACAATTACAGCACAAGTGCGGATAGAAGGAGAAGGATAGTACTTTCAGCGGAAGCAAGACCAGAGCTATCTATCCAAGCCTCAAAACAGACTGCAACGCAAAAGTTGCAGAGTGAAGCAAGCATACTGTCTGTATTTAATAAATTGGTGAGGGATAACCTTCTAAAAAGACACAAACTAGAGATGGAATGCATGGTCACTCCAGCAACGCCAACTGCAAGCAGTCAAAAGTAGCGGGAATACGCAACTCAGTGATTATAAATCTTCAAAAACGGTTACAGCTATCCAAGTAAAGATATCCAGTAACTGATGGAGTTCGCAGATAATCGTACAGATTATCAAATTTTAGATAATCATTAGAAAATGCGTAAATGTGAAATAAATCACGGTACAGAAAACATATGTTGACAAGCTGTATTGTTTTAGTAGAAATGAGAGGAAGCTAGATCGATTAGTAACATTATTTAGTAAGCGACTGCGGGAAAATGCGGGCAGCAGCCTATGGAATTAGAAAGGAAGTCCAAGAAAAGAGATGTTGTTTCTTTAAATCCGCTTTGACAAAGTTGAAATAACGCTGGTGCAGAAAAATAACTATTATATTGTAAAAGATATAGAAATAACATTTAAGCCATATTAGTGGGCAAACAGCTGGAAAATTGGAAAGATCATTATATGTACTGGATAGCGTGAACGAAAATCTACTCATACATGTCAGATGAAAAATGGAGATGATAAATTAGTGAGATATGAGTTTTATTGATACGCTTTCGCAATGAGGTTATAAGTGATTATATTATCTGTATCTTTTTAAGGAGAATAATGATAGAGCAAGGAATTCTATATGATGTTAATGAAATTGGCTTGATACTGGAAAAAGAAAACAAGAAAAGTACTAAAAATACAAAGAAATTTTGAAAATTTACAAAAATAATTCACGAAACTATCTTAAACTCAGGATTGAAATACATGTAGATATGGTTATCATTATTTGAAGATTTTATAAATTCAAATTTGATCAAAACCAAGATAAACTAAAAGAGAATCGGTTATGGAGGAATTTTATGGAAATTAAAAATGTTTCCGACTATATTAGGGGTTGAGACAATAAATTTAAATTTAGAAAGCAAAGAAGCAAAATACAGTAATTAAAGAATTAGTAGACACTCTATATATACGAATTTCTAATAGGGATGAAGAACATAAGTGATTGAATGATATTTTCAAGAGAAGAGTGGGATCAACTGGAATTGGGAAAAGAATAGCATTACCTCAAGCGCAAAACAAAAACAGCAGATGAGAGTTAATCGTAACCTTGGAATTTCATGAAATGGGCCAGCCTACAATTCAGTAGATGATGGAAAATGTAAATATTTTCGCGTTTTGGCGTCCAGAAAATAAAACTCAAGAATATTTAAAAAGTGTTGGCGAAAGAATCATCAAGACTAATAAGAGAAGTATAGATTTATAGATAATCTATTAAAGAAAGCTGATTCCAAATGAGCAAATTATCGAAAATTATCCTGAAACAGAAGAAGATGAATCTGGATAGCGGCTACGCTTTAAGTTTATATCAAAAATTATTTTAGTATATTAAATTAATATATAACCTGCAAAAATTAATAAAATATTTTATACGATTGGGGAATATCATCAGATGTCCGTTTGGCTGGTAGGAAAATACAAAAGTAGTCGATAGCCGTGCATGATTTTGCTGGAAATTCAAATTAAACGGCGTCCGTGAATGGAGAAGTGATGAGGAGATTTACGACATCATAGAAAAAGTTGTCGAATTGTCGCTAGTCGATGATAGAAAATGAAAACAGCCTTATCTGCGTGAAAAAGTTTATAATGGTATTGTAAGGGCATTCCGAAAATCGGTATGTTGATACAGGAAAAGATAAGAAAACTAATGCGATAAAATTAGACAGGAGATTTTGACTTCGTATTCAGGTGAGAGCAAAGCTCAAGCGAACTAGGTGAGACTTTCACATTTAATAGATTTTAGATGAAATTGCTTATGTAAGATTTGCTTCCGTTTTATATTCGATAGTCTAGACAGTTTTGTAAAAAGAAATTGATAAGAAATGATAAAATAAATAAGATAAAACATAACATATATGAAAATACAGGAGGGATAATGAAAACTACATGTATAATAGGAAATATTGTATTTGCATAGTTTCCCATAGCGTTTATTTTATCGGACAAAAGTGTAAAGAGTAAACAAGAAACGCAAGCAGAATTTGATTGAAGCACAGATAAGGAAATAAAAAGAACTTCTAATGGATAGACAATAAATTATTAAGCCAAGAAAAGAAATCTCAGATGGAAGATGAAAACTGGATCTGCGAGAAATAATTTGAATTTAAAAGATAGGAGAAGAAACTTATGCAAATTTCAGAATAATTTGTTAATAAAGTCGATGAGCTAATTTTTACAAGTCATGCATGGTAGCTCAATATTTTGACATGGAAAATTTCACGCAACTAGAGCCGCGGAGAAATAGAAGATGAGAAGAATAAAATATGTTTTGAAACCAAATTGGTAAGATATATGCTTATCAACGTCTATATACAATTCGTTATTATAGCTTAGGATATTCTTTATATAGTTGAAATTCACTGTGAATTGAAAAACTAACAACTATAAAATTGTTTTATTATTGCGATTCTTTTGGACATGTTATCGTTGCATCTTTTCTTTTATTCAGTTTTAAGATTGACGATTGAAGATAATAAAATATTTTTATAGTTGTCCATTAATAACAGAAGATATTGAAAGGTGCTTAGTATAAAAATAATTAGAGTAAGTCTCGAGTCAGCAGATAGAGATTTTTGGAAATAATAACAAAAGAGATAGTAAATACAAATAAGATTTAAATATAAATAATGAATTATTGTTTTAAAATTAATACAAAAATCAAATTGGAGATGGATATTTAAAAATATTCAGGGAAAGGTTGAAAATGAACATATGATTGTAATACACTAATGTCTTTTTATGCAGTTTTATGCTAGCGTAGGATACTACGTAGCTCTTGTAAAAGTTTAGGCAGCACATCAGATGTTTTAACTACATATGCTTCACCATGGCAAATGGGCAGGATTTTTACTCAACGGCTACAGGATTTATTATAGACGGAAACAGAAATTGTACAAATGCACATGCAAGTATTAAACGAAAAGTTTTACAAGTTAGAAAAGAAGGAGATTCTAGAAAAGCCTATGGGCGCAATGTTAAATTTGTTTCTGAAGAATAGTGATTTAGCAAGCAGTTGATGTAGAAGATAAGTCATTCTCTTTAATGGTACAAGTACGTTGAAACTAGGAACATTGCCTCAAATTCAGGATAATCTCTTACAGTTTGCGGATACCCGCTTGGTGGAGATAAACTCAAGTACAACTGAGAGGTATAGTCTCGGGAATGGAACAACACATACACTTTGACCAATCAGAAATTTTGATCGGGCAAACCGACGCGGCAATCAATAGTGGAAATGATGGAGACCTGTTTTAAGAAAGCAATGGAAGAGTTGCTGGAGTTGACATTTGCAGGACTTACTCACACCCGACACAACCTTGGATATTTTATTCCTGGCGGAACATACTTACAATTTTTGGATGATGTAAAAGATGGAACTGATGGACTGGACCATAAAATTAGGAATACAAGGGTCAAACCAAAACTTGAAAGTACGTCATCAAACGCTGCAAAATGTTAGAGTTAAAAATGATTCAAAAGGTATTATTGTAAAGAAAGTTTTTACAAATTCACCATTTTATGGAATTTTTACGAAAGAAAAGATGATGTTATTAAAATTAGATGGAAAGGATATTGAATCAGATGGAACAATTGAATTTCGTAAAAGTGAGCAAGACTTTAATTTTGGCAACTCAGTGAAAGAAACTATGGACAGAGTTTGAGCTATGAAATCATAAGAGAGGGCAGTTCCGTAGGACAGGAGGTTACATTAAAGAAAACAGATATAAAGATACAGTAGTTTATAAAAGTACAGTTACGGATGCACCCATCATGTGTACGTATATGGGGACTACATTTGAGCCTCTTTGACAAAATTATGACTACAGCACTTTCTCAAGCAGCGCCCAACAAATACACTTAATTTGCTGCAATTTATGACAGAGAAGAGTTATTTGCTGATTATAATGGATTAGATAATTTTAGTGAGAGTTCTTCCATTTGATGTGAATCTTGGGTATTCTGATCTTGAAAATAAGATAATTACGAAGGTTGGTCGGGCAAAGTATAAGGAGTTTTAGTTGATTTTGTACAGAAAGTTAAAAATACAAAACAGTGAATTTGGTTGTTTTCGAAGATGAAGACAGTAATGAAATAGTGCTGATGATGGCAAAAAGTTAAGGCTCAGAAATCAGAGTTGATGGAGATTATACACATTTCCCATGAAACGTCAGGCGATATAAGATAATAAAACTAATTGGAAGAAAGATAAATATGAGTAGAATTTTTATTGCATCGGGTCACATTATTGCAGAAATCAAAGCATATTTTCAGTTCTTGGAGTTGCTATTGCAGTGGGCCAGTCTTTTCATTGTTTCATTAACTGTGCTTTTCAAACGGACTGGATATGATAAATTCAGCTATTGACAATGAGTCCACATATTCTTATGAAAAATAAAAATCAGCTCAGAAAATTATAATGAAATCTATGAGATATAGACGTTGTAAGCTGTTATTCCGCAAATAAATAGTCGATCTAATAATAAAAAGCAATGGTTTGGCAAAAAGGTGTGCTGGGCTGATGGAATTAGTCCGTGAGAAGGTAAAAATGGCTTAAATCTAAAAATAGTAGAAGGAGATGATACATTGGCAGAGCTTAATTCAGTTCTTGTTGGTGAACAATTAGCGATAGAGATGAACTTGCAAGTTGGGAAAGGAAATAAGCCTTTGTGTCTGCTGAGAATAGTAGACAAAATTAATTGTCCGGGTATTTTTAAAACAGGATTTTTAGATTATGAGTTCGTTATCTATCGCGATTGTTCCATTAAAAACTATGCAAATTTTATCTGAACAAGGTGAATCTGCAACAGAGGTGGAACTCAGCGTCGAAACAGCACTCAGTTGAAAATGTATTGAACTCAAGTACAACATGTTGATAATCATGATGAACACGGTGTGATAAGCTTGGAAGACGATAAATCGTGAATCTTTTTAAAAGCAGTACAGTTTGGAGTAACCAGTGTCACTATGGAATTTTAAAGTTTACTTTCCTCGTCATTGTAGTGATTTTACATAAAATCAGCACTTTTAAATATGATTGGTGCGGAAAATTAAGGATATTGGAATTTTGAAATCAATTGGATATAGGCAAATAAAATGTCGAAGAATTTTTACCACAGAAGGATTGATAAATTGGCGTATTTGGGATGGTTTTGGCAAGTGGATTGTCGCCACTTGTACCTATAGGGCTAAGAGATTTTGATTTAAGGAATATATATGAAAGGTGGAACTGTGATTATCTGGAAGAGTTGCCTTTATATATTTCCACAAAAGCGAACTTCTTAATGACTGGAGATAACATTTTGTAGTTGTATTTTTATCACTCGAATTTTTCCAGCAGCCAGAGCAGCCAGATTGAAACCCTGTGGAGGCGTTAAAATATATGAATAAAAATAATAGAATTATGTTAATAGCCAATTTATAAAACAAAAGTTTGAAGATCGTTGACATATCCTAGATAAACTATGGCGTTTAACAAAGGAGATTTTATTTCAATGCAAGGTAAGCCAGGAAGTGGAGCATCGCTTTTGAAAATATACTGGGCCTTTTGGATGAGCCAACTGATGGCAGAAATTTATATAGGTGGAGAAAAGATGCGTTATAAAAATGAAAAAGCAAAAACAGCAATAAGAAGATAGGTTGTGTTTTCCAGTTTCACTATTTGCTAAACGAATTTACAGCACTTAGAAAAATGTTATGATGCCTGCACTTGTAAAACATATGAATTCTAGAATGAAATTTAAGAAAAAGCAAAAGAGAACTGCTGGTGCACTAGTGGGACTTGCAAAACGTATAAAACATAAACCAGTAGGAGCTTTCAGTGAGGGAAAACAGCGTGTGGACAAATATGCAAGGGCGATGATTAGCGACCCTGATATAATACTTCAGCTGATGAGCCTAAGCAGGAAACCTTGGTACAGAAAACAAAGTAATCAGGATATGAGATTGTTTATGAAAATAACAGGAAAGAAACCGCACGTCAATAATAATAGTTACTCATAGTCTCGAAACTAGCAAATTTTGGCTACTTATAAGTATAAAATTGAAAATGGTGAATTTGAAATATGATTTCTACCAACAATACAATTTTAGGAAATTTTGATAATGGAAAAAGGAGTTTATCTGCACTATGATGTGGACGCCTTTTTGCTGCAAGATTTGAGCAAAGGGATAACATATGAGACTTAGAGGAAAGCCTATCGCAGTAGGACATGGAGTTGTGCAGCGCAGGGTACAGAAGCTAGAAAATATGGAGCAAAATCTGCAGTAGTGCCAGCTGTTCAGCCGCTAAACGGCTGTGCGATCTTATTGTCGTAAACCTTAGAAAAAGGTATTTATTTTGAAGAGGCAGTAAAAGAATACGTTTACACTAAAAATGTGTTTGATCCGAATTTACATCTGCTGATGAAGGTTATATTGATACGTACGAAATTTATTCGGAATATCTGAAAACTTTGATATTAAAGAGATAGAAATTTTAAAAGATAAAGAGATTTGGCATTTAAAAATTTATTTATGATAATTCTAAGCTTACTGGTTCAGTTGGGATAGGTTTTAGCAAGATAAGCGCCAAAAGGTGCAAGTGATATTGATAAGCCAAATGGTATTTTATATTTTGGAAATCGTGAACATTTTTAGATTATATTTATAATAAAGGAACTTCGCAGAATAATTCCAGGAATTGGGAGAAAAGACAGGGAGAGCGTTGAAATTATTTAATATAACAAATGTCGTCTTCAGCTTATAAGGAAATTGATGGAGTTAACTCAGTAAGATCTGCCAGGCGTATGGGAGATATCTATAATGCCGTCACCGTGGCAAAACACATTCTTACTGAGGATAAATATAGGCAAGAAAAAGAGCAGTCTTATGGACACGGTGCTTTTCATCAGCAGGAAAATGATATTTTGAAGTATTATGCATGCAGAATTACAATCACAAAGATACATTGAGCAGCAAACTTATTGATGAGATTTGCAAAAACTGTTACAATAAAACATTGTGTATTCTAATTTTGTAAACTACATACTCGTTCAAAAACTTTGAAAAGTGCGACGAGCAATGCAAATGGAAATATAATGCTGCTCTTGAGAAATTTGGAATGAGGGACAGAAGTACGGCTTTATTGAGTGCAGTTAAGTCTCAATTTTGATAGTGTCGTAGTTCAGCTGTCATTTGATGACTTGAAAATAGTATTTATTAATATATTTAGTAAAGAATTATTATAAGATAGGAAGTGGAACAAATGGTTTTGCAAATGAAAGAGATATTAGATTATATTGATGAAAACAAATCTTTTGCTGGAGCATATGTACCGCATTCTAAATTTCCTGCTTGCAGCATTATTAATTGATGAAAAATGGAAATAAGCATAAAGGAGTTACGTTGAAAATGCATCTTTTGGACTTACGCTTTTGTGCTGAGCAATGCGATTACAACATGCGGTTACTGAAGTATGAAGAAAATAAAAAGTGCTTGTTGTAACAGGAAAACACCTAAGTAGCCAATTAGTCCATGTGGAGCGTGTGACAGGTAATAAAAAGAATTTTCTGATAGCGAGACAGTAATAATTTTAGCAAAATAAGGATATATAAAAATTACTTCATTGGAGGAATTGCCATGTATTCGTTTGGACCAGAAGATTTGTAGAAATATATAACTATATTATAAGTTTAATAAATTGTTATGTTTTAAGTTTTACTTGGCAAAAATGATAGGTTATAATGTTATTAAATAACGTATGTTATACAAATTATAAATAATAAAGATTCGCTTGTGTGGGAGTGGTTGTTTATGAAAAGAGTTTACCTATATTTCTAGTTTCAACTTTATCTGTGGGTCTTAGCGCACTACATCTCAATGGAGGACGTTTTATAACATCGTCAAAAAGACAATGCAATTAATATAAGACAGTCTGCCAATACAGATTCTAAAAGTTGTTGAAACTGTTACAAATGGACAAATGTTAGAAAGCAGATGAAAAAGTCTGGCGATTGGCATAAAAGTAACGTACTATAGATAATGATATATATCGTTTTACAGGTTATATTCATGACAGTCAATTGCAGGAAATTAGTAGAAAACTATACTATAACTTCAAGTGAAGGATATAGTAAATATAAGAGAAAAACCAACAACAAAAGTCTACTATCAAAAACTAGTTGAAAACTGGACAGACTGTTTATGCAATAAACAAAACAGATGATAACTGGTATTATATAAGATATAATGGGAAAATGAACATGGATATATATTTACTTTAGCAACATGTAAGTAAAAATAAAGTTTTAGAAATAATTAAAACTAATTCAAATGAACTGAATAACAAAAATAGCGGGAAAGTATTAATAATAAATCTCTGCTATAATCATTTTGAGATTAAATAAAAACGATAACTATACATTTCATTCAGTCGTGCTAACAGTTTCGTCATTTAAAATAATCATCATATTCCATTTCTTTTTCTAAAATACCTTTTGGTGTGATTTCAATGATTTTATTTGCGACTGTCTGAATAAATTCGTGATCATGTGTTGTGAATGTGATTGTTCTAAATCAAACCTTTCTAACGATTTATTAAGCGATGTAATCGCTTCAAGATCCAAGTGATCCGTTGGATTGTCTAATAATAGGACACGCATTGGATAACATCATTTTGACGGCAGACAACGAACTTTTTCCCCTCCAGAAAGAACTTTTGGCTTTTTCTTTTCACCTCTTCTCCTGAGAATAGCATTCTTCCTAAAAATCCACGTACATATTCTTCACGTGTGATCCAGTCGAAAGACTGTCTTAGCCAGTCAATTAGCGATAAATCTACTCCTTCAAAAATTCTGAGTTATCTTTTTGGGAAAATAACTTTTGTGAAGTTGTAACTCCCACTCGACAGATCCTGAATCAGGTTCCATTTCTCCAGCTAGAAATTTGGAAAAGGATGATCTTGGCAATGTCATTTTTGATAAAATAACAACTTTGTCGTATTTGTCAATGTAGGAAATGTTGTCAGAATTTTTCGCGTCAACGTTTTGGTTTAAGTTCTCAACTTTTAGCATGTGTTCCCAGCTTCTCTTTCGAAGGCTTGAGCTCAATGTATGGATATTTTCTGTTAGAAACCTGCATATCTTCAAATTGCAATTTTCCAGCTGTTTCTTGCGGCTTGTAGCCTGTCATTCCTGATTACGAGGCGTTGGCAGAGAAAACGTGCAATAAAAGTCTTTGCAATTCCTTTTTCTTTTAGCTCCATCTTATGCTGGTTTCTGATTAATTCTTGCATTAATTGAGTTTGATTCGTACCAAGAAATCCTGGTTTCCAACAAACATTTTAATTTTCCCTCATCAGCCTATCAGCAATATGATGTGCAAACTATGGCACTGTTTAAAAAGAGTGTCTATCATGCGAAACTACAAGTACAGTTGTGTTTTCCAAAGTCCATCAGAAAATCTTCAGCCAAATTTTGCTGCGTGCAAAGTCAGAAGTCCATTTTGTGAGGCTCTATCTAGCTAATAAAATGTCAGGATTTCACAAAAATAGCCTGTGCTGAGCAAGACTTTACTTTTTCAGGTTCTGTTAATAACTCTCCATCAGTTTGTGATGCAGATTCGCAGGAATTCCCTAAACCAATAAAGAAATCAGCATTTGTTTCAGCTACCGATATCTAGCTCTGCAATTCCCCTTCAAGTTCAGCCACTTAGTTTCCGTCTTCTTCTGTCAAATTCAGGTGCGTATAGAGCATTTTTGCATCATAATATCAATATAATTTTGCACATGTGTCCCATCATTACTACATGGGTAGCGCTAACTTCATCTTCGGCAAGCAAAGTGATCCTGTTTTAGAAAATGATGCTCTTTATCTCTAATGACTTCTCCAGGCGGAGAGATCGAAACTCAGTTCATGCTTTCAGTTGATATTTTCCAGCTCCATTCGAGTCCAGTGACACCGTGGCAGTTCCTTCCTGTACAATTTAATGTTTACTTCCATCGAAAAGTTTTCGTCCACCAAACTGGACGGATAAATTACTTGTTGAAATCAAAAATTTCCTCCCTTAAATATTTATAATTTCACTTTACATTATATACAAAAATTTTACTGAAAACAAAATAAATTTATTTAAAACCTTTATCAAAATAATTGGTACAAATATGCACGAAAGAAAGAGATTTTACGATGATAGAAATAGAATGGGAAAAGTATGAATCAGACAAATTTTCACACTCACTGATTACCGATGTGAACAGTGCCGTTGGAAATGTGGAAGATTTACGTAAAAAGATGGACAATTAGGAAGGTTCTACTGAACTGGAATTATCAGATCATGCACCAATGCCCGAATATTGTAAAGAGCAATGGGAATGAAGAAAGAAAGAAGATTTTGACGGATATCTGAAGAGATAGAAGAAGCACAGAGAAAATATGGAGATGAGATCAAGAGATTTATAAATCACTGGGTAGAAAGGCAGATCACTTTTCCAGAGATTTATTGACATCCGATGAAATATAGAGAAAGAAATTGGATTGTATCATGTTTAGGCTGCATGCCTTTAGAAAGATGGAGATGGGTACAAATTACAATGCTTGGAAGATACAGACAGGGAAGATGTTCGCAGCGTGGCGCTAGAATATATGAGTGTGAGCTATGAAGAAAGTGGAGTTTGACTGCATTGCACATCAGATTTGTATGTAATAAATTATCGGACTGGATGAAAAGCTGTGAGCAGCACATATGATTTGCAAAAGCGGCAGAAAAATGGATGTGTACCGCATGAGTGAAATGCAAGACGGAATAAAGACATTTGAAAGACATCCAGACTGGGACAGATATATGTATAACATATCCATACAAAGGAATTTTGGGAAATTGTGAAAGCAGTATAATGTTAGAACTGATAATCGTATGAATACACACGATTTTAACAAGATGGAAGAGATAGAGAGATGGAAATTGCGAGAGAGACTGCGAAGAATTGGACTGGAATGTAATTAGGAGTATAAATAAATATAGTCAGCTTTAGGAGATTAAAAGCCGGGTAATACTTTTAGATTTTTAAAAGGTGCAAAGAAATGATACATCGACAGGTATAACTTTGGAGCCATTTGCAGATAAATCTGATGCGGTTTTGTTTTGTGCTCTTCACGAAACAAAGAGTAATTTTACGATGAAACAGTTCAGACTGAGCTCAAAAGATTATGAAAGTTGAAGTTTTGTGCTGGGCTAGTGATGGGAGATAGAGAAAAGCCTGGAGCACTGCATTTAGAGAGCTGAAAGAGAGCAGGCCGTATGGAAAAAGAAAGTGTGACGGACTATTGAAAGGTACCGCAGCTGTGATGTATCATCCAGGATATACAACTGAGAGAGAGACTATAACACTCAGCGCAAGACTAGAAATCTGATGATGATATTAAGCCTGTAGAGGCAGCGTCTACTCGACCATGAAGAAAGTGGAAGTAGTATGGAGTCGATGTGAAGGAATGTTACAGAGTGTCAAAGATGCTGAAAACAATACTTGCAGTAACTTGTATTTTCAAAAGAAGCTAAATAATTTTAATCTATAAATTGATTTTCGCCTACTACGAAAGGAGAGGAGATTATGAAGAATCTATTTGCCATTGCCTGCCAATCCATGCTAATACCTAATTTATAGCCATTTGTAATGATTGTAGAAAAGATTAGGTTTAATGCAGAAAATTTGGAAGAACTTGATGGAGAGTTTATCATTTACTTTTATGAAAGCAGATAGAACATATATTTTCATACCAGCGAAGTTAAATGTAATGTTTTAACAAGATATTCGAGAAGAACATGAACGACCAGTGCTAATCTTCTTTGAAATGGATGGAGTGGATAGCTTTAGAGTTGAGGGAGAATGAATCGTTTATTATTTTTGCACCGTATGCGAGGAAAAAGGGAGGGAGCTGTATCAGAGAAATTTTAAGTATGCAGTACCTGCAGACGTTGACTGTTATTTCAATTATTGAGAGAGAGCTTGATAGTTTAAACGTTACATGATTATGAGAGGGAAGCTGAGAAGAATGGGTTTGTGGAATTTTTAAGAAAAGATAGAATGCAGTCGGGTGTCTGTTTTCCGATGAAAAGTCACTATCGAGCTTGTAGTTTTTGGAGGCTTATGCGAGATGAGATGCACAGTTTCAACAGACAGACGAGGGAATACTGACTGAAAAACTGAGAAGATACTATCTTTGAGCTAAATGACGGAGAAAGATAACAGTAGTCGTAAATCAGATGAAATTTTTCTCTTTAAAGAAAAATCGGTATAGAAATCTTTTGAGAAAAAGCTCACGTAGTTTTATGAAGCATAAAGTGAGAGATAGCTGCTAAAGTACACCAGGCTGTTTGTGGTGTCTCGAGAAGCGATTAAACAAGGAAGGAGATGAAAAGACGAAACAAAGAGGTATTGGATAAAACTCACTAAATTTTACTGGGGATTTCATAAATTTATTATACAGAGAGCTTGAATCAGTGTCATTTCGCAAAAAGGAAGATGGTTTCAGAACCCTGAAGAAAATGGGCATAGTTTCAGTTTTATTCCACACCACTTCTAGAGAAAAATGTTCTGCTGAATATAATTTAGAAATAACAGACAGGATATTGAAAGAGAAAAGCCAGAACTATAGACAGAATAAAAGGGACGCAGAACGGTCTTTCCGTATAATACATGAAAATATGGAAGTAGGCATATCAGAAACAAATGTGCAGATACTACGTAAAAGTGGGATATTATAAAGAAGAGATGGTGCGATAGTGATGACGCGCACTTGCCGCTGAAACTTATCTTGAGAAAAATGGAGCAAAAGAATTAGAAACAATTACTCGATATTTTTGAAGAAATTATCCAGTTTAAACAAAGTCTTATCAGGAGGCGTGATTATCTGGAAAATCCATCAGATGATAAAAGGAATTGAGCTTGGAGTTCTATTTTATGTTAGCAGCTGCGAAAATACTTCATTGCGGGTGTCTGTCAGCATTATTGATAATGAATTTGAGGATTTCAATGCATTTTCGTGATGTTTCTATGCTTTATAGACGGACTAAAAGCCACGAAAATCTGAAAATCATTTGCAAGAGAAATGTGAGATGCGATTCATAAAGATTTTTAGAATATGCTGGACTATGCATATGTAGATTAAACTGGGCAAATGTTGAGACCACATTCGAGAGAGAGAGCGAGCGAAGGGTATGAGTAGAATTGTAAATGAGTATTGTATGTATTTTAGCAGATTGGCGCTAGCTGGGGCAGTGGTCAAGGATGGTATATATGGAGGAGATTAGAAATCCATACAAAATTTATAATGTGTGTGTGAAATATTTAGATTTTCATATACTACAAAATAGTGTAAAAATCAAAGATGCAGTTGAACTTTAAACTAGTTTAGACCAATAAATAGCTCGAGGGAAACTAGCATAAAATAATTTGAAAAATTGATTGACAATAGATTTCATGCTAATATTAAAACATGGTATTAAAAGAAATTTACTAAAATAAATTTGTGTAATTTATAATGACTATGGAGAAGGAGAAAGAAATTTAAGATGAAGAAAGAATCGCGAGCTTAACAAGTGGAGAGATTCACAGGGATGAATACAGCGATAAGAGCTGTCCTCAAAACTGCCATATACGACAAAGGAATGGAAGTTTGCACATGGGATGAAAGAGAGACCACCAGAAGGTATGCTTGAAGAATCAAGATTTTTCCATTGACATTGTTAGATGTAAGCGAATTGCTTACTGATAAAGGAGGAACAATTTTTATTATCAGCAAAGATTTGCCAGAATTTAGGGATACTGAAGATAGAAACCAAGCAGCAGCTAATTTACACGGTGTGACGGATTAGATTGTAATAGGTGGAATGGAATCATTTCCATGGAGCACACTATTGTGTACGAGAAACATGGTATTAAAACAATGGGAATACCTGGAACAATTGATCATGACGTGGCTGGGACTGACTATACAGTTGAAGTTGTAATGCAGCATTAAATATAATTCTGGATGCTATATCTGAAATTAAGAGGACAACAACTTCACACGAAAGAACATGCTGGAGTTGAGTAATGGGAAGAAACTGTGGATGAGTTGGCTCTTTATTCACCACAGTGGCAGGAGGGGCAAGTGGATGATGATCCCAGAGACTCAAAGCGTTCTATCGATGGAAAATAGCCGAAGTGAATCAGAAAAGACGTGCAGAAGGTAGAATTGTGCACGACATAATGCAGTAGTTGCAGAAGGCGTTGGAAATATAATGGACGTTAGGGATATGAACTAGCTAAAAGTTGATACAAATATAAGAGTTACAATCTTGGGACATATTCAAAAGAGGGTGGAGCACCGAGCAGCATTTGACAGAATATTGCCAACAAGATTAGGGAGTAAAGAAGCGGTTGGAAAACTTATCGAAGAAGGAAAAGGTGGATTAATATGGTTTTGGTTGGAATTCAGGTGAAGAGGTAACAACTCATAGATTATCTTATGCGTGGGAAAATTATTCAAAAACATCAGCATCTGACTGTGCAATCGCAAATGTCACTATCGTTATAATCGTTAAAAGTCTTTATTAGATAGTTTAACGGTCAGAAATATAGTGGATATATATCTCACGAGTAGGAGTGCATTGATAGATCAAGGCAATAGAAATTTCGAAAATATCAAATTTTAGGAGGAAAAATGAAAATTAAAATGACTAAAGTTTGTTTTGCACTATCGGTCCAGCACAGAAAGTGCTGAAATGTTGACAAAATTAGTCGAAAAGCGAATTAGGCGTAATGAGATTAAACTTTTCGCATGGTGATTTCGAAGACACACGGAGCAAGAATTAAAAATAGTGAAGTAATGACAGGTGAGGAAGTAGGAATTTTGACTAGATACTAAAAAGGACCTGAAATCAGAACCGGAGTAGAATTAGAAGGTGGAAAAAGTGACATGTACTAGAAACTGGTAGGTAACTATTACAACTGACTATACTCTTTCGTTGGAAATGCTGATTTGCAGTTTCTTATCGCAGGAATTGTTGATGACTTGTATGAAGGAACAACAGTATTATTAGATGACGGTTTAGTTGGATTGAAGTTGAAAGCGTTGAGTAAAGCAGCTGGAGAGTTCACTGTGTTGTTACAAATACTGGAGATGGAGAAACTAAAGGTGTGACTTTGCCGGATGTTTCGTTGGATTACCAGCATTGGCTGAAAGATATTGCTGACTTTGAAATTTGGTTGTGAACAAGGAGTGCTGACACTGGCGGCTTCACATTTCATAAGAAAAGCATCTGACGTTGCTGACGGTAAGAAAAGTGCTGGATGACAACGTGGGAAAAATGTCCACGTGCTATCTACAGAGAATTGATGACTCAGGAAGGTGTAGATAACTTCGATGAAATCTTGGAATTAAGTGATGCAATCATATGTGGTTGCTTCAGGAGAGTTTAGGAGTAGAAGTACCTGCTGAAGAAGTTCCATTTCATGCATGATGATTAGAAAATGTAATAAAGCTGGAAAACCAGATTATTACAGCAACACGGGATGCTAGATTCAGCTGATTCAGAAACCCACGTCCTACAAGAGCAGAAGCTGGAGACGTTGCTAATGCTATTTTGGATGGAACAGATGCGAGATTATGTTATCAGGAGAATCTGAGTAAATATCCAGTAGAAGCTGTTAAAATGATGGCTACTATCTCAAAAGAACAGATGAATTTAAAAATTCAAAACTATCAAACACCAGATGGATCAGAAATTACTGTTACAGAAACAATTTCAAGCGGTGCTGTAAGTACTTCTCCTTCATTAGATGCTAAATTAATCGTATGCTGGACAAAAACTGGTAGAGCGCCAAGAATGATTAGAAAATACGGACCAACTGTACCAATTATTGCTTTGACTGACAATGAACAAACTGCTAGACAATTGGCATTAGTAAGAGGAGTTGGAAACACGTAGAAAAGGATTGGACAAAACAGATGATTTCTTCGCAGAGCAGAGAAATTGCTAACCACGAAGAAGCTAACAAAGGTGATTTAGTAGTAATGGTAACGGAATCTCTAAAGAAGGAACAACTAATACATTCAGGTAGAAAAGTTGGAGAACTAATAATACTCAGCGTTATTAAAACAATCATAAATTATTATTATAAGAAATGGTTTTATACCTTTCCTTTTTTTAAAATAGTAATAGTAATTTAGCACAAAACTGAAGGTAATTTATTTAAATTTATATATTTATAATCAATATATTTAAAAGGGTGAAATAAAGAAGATGAAAAATTAAATGATTTGATAGATGTTTTTGCAAAATTGCCAGGGTGGTGAAAAGTGCGGCTGGGAATTGCATTTGATGTACTTGATAGAGTGAAGCTGATATTGATAGAATGCTTGAAATAATAAAGATTCACATGCTAATATTAAACATTGTAAGAATTTTGCGAACTTATCTGAAAATGATATTTAATGATTTATTGCCAACGAGAAAGGGACAAGGAAGTTATATGCGTTGTTGAAGGGTGCGAGATGTAATTGCTTTGAAAATCTGAAACATATAACCGGACTTTATCCTTCAATACTTGGTGGAAGATAGATGCATTAAATGGGTTACAATTGAAGATCTGGATTTGAGAAAGTTAATGAATAGACTAAATGAAGATGTAAAAAGAAGTTATATTGGCTTTAAATCCCGACTTGGAAGGTGAAACGACAAGCCTATATTTAACAAAATTCCTGAAAGAAAAGAAATATCAAGATTTCCTAAAATTGCAAGCGGTATTCAATGGGTGGAAATATGAATACACAGATGTAAGCACTAGGAGATCTCTTGAGGTAGAGTTAATGTGGATGATGTAGATAAATAGCCTGCTTATTTTTCTACTTTTAAGTGCTAGAATTGTCATAGTCTTTATAGTTTCTAATATAGTTTGTAAGCTAAAATTTCTGTTGAAGAAATCTAGGTATATATAAAAAAAACAAATTGTGTAAAATTCAAATATATCTAATACGAGTTTACACAATTTTTATTCATAAAATTCTTTTTTATTTTATCCATGTGTCTCTTCAATCTTTTCATCATCAATTCGAATGGAATAAGTCAGTACATAAATCCTCCTGCATATGCTCCAAGCATTGCGACTATAAAAGTAAATCAGATCCAGGAACAACAATAAGTAGTCCAAATAAACCTGAAACACCTTGAGAAATTGTTCCTAAATGAAATAGAACCACAAGAACTCCACCAAATCAGAACCACAGGCAAGCTGTAATAAAGGTTTTCCTAATAAGGCAGTTACAGCATACCATTAATGGATTCACCAATTCGAAAATTCAACAGGAATAGAATCTCTTACCATATTTTAAGCCTTTGATTTTCGTTTTTATATAAATTGCAATTCCTGCTCAACATCCCACCTGCCATCATAAGTATGGAAGCAAATAATTGATTCCTTTGTAGGAATCCTGTCGGATCATTAAGTAAAGTGTATAGGAGTTAAAGCTTGGTGTAGTCAACTGAAACTAAGGAAGAAATCAACTGCCAGTATATATCATCCTCCGTATTCCTAATTTTTGTATATAAAATCAAGAATAGCGAATATAAAGCCTGTTACAACAGTTCCTAAAGGCTGAATTAGTAATGAGGGCTATAAATACACCTAGCTATTAAGGATTAGAAGAGGAGTAAAAATGTATCAAGCATTACAGGAACTGTCTTTCTTATCTTTTCCAGATATACCTTCTTATGCCATAAATAACGGTAAAAGCAGTGCCTCATTCCAGGTGCAAAGGAAACACCTGTAAAAGAGTATAACTGCACTCTTGTCTTCTACTTTAAAGAAGTAAAGGCAAACTGGATTCTGTGAAATAATATTGAACCATAATAATTCCACCAAACTGCAGTTCCGCCAAATTCTTTATGCATTCATTCCTACATAAATTGCAAGATATGTCGAGCACATAACAAATCCGATACTCATATCGCAGCCAAACCACCATACTGTATTATAAGCATTTTGTTGCAACATTTACATAACATTTGTAAGTCCATTATTAATCCTGATGCGATTATTCCAATTAATAGAGGTACAAATATATTTGCAATTTTTTGAAATCGTTGGACGGGACCATTATATTTTTATTTGTTGCTTCCTTATTTTCACTTGCTACATCTTCGTTAGTATCTGAAAATTCTAGAGCAATACCACTAAGTTTGAAAATTCATCTCCTACTGGGTACAGGCCTAATACAATCTATAAAGTTTCAGCATCCACCATTCAGGCGTCATCAACTTTCAACTTTTCTAAATCCACTTCATTTTTAGTTTTTACTCTCAGTCTTGTCATGCAGACTGCATTTGAAATGATATTTTTCTTACCACTAAAATATCATAAATTTCCTGTGCTGTTTTTTGCATCCATAATGCTCATCTCGCTTTGTAAGTTGAAGTTTCAAATCTTTTTAATTAAATAGTTAAAGATAAATCTATTAGATGAGGAAGGCATTTTGTTTTTACAAAAGAAAAATTTTGCCAAGGTTTGATGTAATCAATTAAAAATATTTCTTCATCTGCTATTTTCCAACAACATTTTGGATTTTCCAGTATTTTTTTCATTTCTGTCTTTGCAATTAGAAGTTCACCTGCGTAATGTCCAAATTCGCTACTTTCAATAATTATATCTCCTTTATTTATTATTTCAGGAGCATTAGAAAATTTTAAAATTATATTTTATATTTTACACGTATTTATGGAACGGATTAGATTTTGAGAAATATCACCTCTATTAAAGTGAAACTCATCAAAATTATTTTTTGTTCTGTTCAGGAACATCTTTTTCAAGTTCAATTGAGAAACTTACCATATCTTTACGTACCTTTTAAATTCTTCTAATTCTTCATCAGTTGGATGGCAGTTTGAAATAATTATATCGTCATTGTTTCTAATTGACAAAATATTTTAAACTGAACTATTAACGGTAATTTCGATGCATTTCCAAAGTTGGCAATCCTTGTGTTACTGGTTTAGGACCAAAACTGTTTTAGTTTGTGAAGTTATAAATGCGGCTGTTGTAATCCATATTTTGCAAAATTTTCTGTGCATTTTTGAAAATTCTAAGCCTAATCCTACTGTGGATATGAGGATAAGTTATGGCATCCTATTAGATTATTTTTTATTTGGTCAATGTTACATAGTGTATCCGATATAATGAGTATACGTTGCTCATGTTTATTTCAATTTTAAATTTTCCTTATTAAATGTCATAATGCTTTCCCTGCAATCCAAACAATCAATATCCAGCCTAATCCGTCAGCTCCATTTCCACTTAAAATGCTAAATTATACTTGCTTATTCTAAAATTATCGAAAACTTTTGGATTTACATCAGAATAATTTCAAATCCTTTTCTTTAGCATAATAATTTATTTTTAAATTTTTAAAATTATTTCTTTATCTTCATAGAAGAAAGCGAACAACTGAATATTCAGCTGAAAGCCAACTTCAAAAAGATTTGTCAATATAATTTAGCAATTCTTCTTCAGTTGTCTTTCCAGGATAGAGTTGAAATTCCTAATTTTTCTCATTTGTATTATTTCCTTCTTCTATCTATTTTTTATTCTTGTGCTTCAGCATGTTCTTCTGCCATCAATTTTTTCTCATGAAGCATTAAAGAAAGGATAATGGTTCTGTAGAAATTAAAATAAAGTATATTTTAAAATAACTGCTCTAAAATCTCCATTTGTTGCTAAAAATACTCCTAATGGTCAGGCAGAGTCAAGGTGGTGTTGAAGTTACACATTTTCAGTCCTACTATTGCAGGAAATAGTATTAGAGGCATTAACTATCGGAACAATTATAAAGGCAATAATGTAGGTTAATACGATTGGGCTCAAAATAATTGGCTCGTTATGTTGAATATTGAGGAAGGTTACTCTTTTTCGTGTCTTACCGTAAGTTGATTTTTGATTTTAGTAGCAGTAATAATACAATCTATGAACATTCTGAACCATAATCAGATAAACCATTGATATAAAGGCTCTGCACTGATGTGAAGAATATTTGTCCATTTGTAAGCTGTGGCGGCTGTTCAAAAACGCTAAGCCACAACGGACGTACAACAGATCGTGGAATTGGTCACCATGAGTTTAAAGCTCCAGAGATATAAGTAATACGGTGATATTACAGAAAACCAAGTCACTAAATTTCTAAGAACCAGGTTTTGATTGAGCCCTGTACTTGTTACCAAATCTCATTTAGCCAGTAAGTCAAAATTCCATCAATGTAGAAAATAATTATTTATAACAGGTAGTGCTTCGTGAGCATTGCAACTCAGTTCTGGAACAGCTTCAGGCATTTTGCTTCTAAATCCAGTTGTTGTAGTCATTCTATATAGCAACTGCGAATATTGCCCGCTAATGTTCCTACAAATAAGCCTGCAGGCCTAATCTTGACATTTGGGCATGCCAATATCTTCCTGAATAAACTGAGAATTTTGTTTCATATAACAGCCACACCTTTCCACCGATAGTTTGATTTATCACTTCAATTGGATCCAGTAATTTTGGCATAATTATGGCAAAAAGTACTGTGCGTAATATGTTGACCTGTGATTCCCGTCTAATTTATACGATTTTGAAAGACGTAACCTATTCCCATAACTGCTAAAAAGACTACATTATGAACATTGTCATACGGTAGGGCAGTAGTAGCATTTATACTGCATGTTTTTTTTTCCTAAAACTGGAAATTGCATTCTTTTGGAAGGTGGGAACTAAAATTAATCATTGACCCGACAATGATTAGTATTGATATGGAAACTATACAAATCCCGTATTGCCCTTAAATATCATTTGTTCTGATATTTTGCCATTTTATTGATTTCTAAAACTGCCATAATTCTGCTTCCTTTCCATAATACGTATTGTTTTTGTGAATTGTTAAGATATTAAAGGTATTTATTTTGTATTAATTATGAATTTGTTTTAATAGTTTTGGACCTCCAGTGGGCTATACTGCTTACGGAGTAATCGTACACAGTACACCTGCTTCCTTGCTTGGGCATTTAGTGTATCAAATCTATTTGTGTCTTGTACGAGGGCAACCATTGCCACGTCATATCCATTTTGCTTCTTCAAACTGCTGTGTGCCTTACAGCCTTCCTTCAATTCTACGCTTTTGTATTTTGCTTCTTTCAAGGCCTTTACTGCTACCGCACTAGACATTCCTAGCGAACATACAAATAGCTGCTTTCATAAAAATCCTCCCTAATTTTTATTTTTCCAATTTTTATAGTTTTGTATCAACTCTATTCAAAATAGTGTTAGTTTTCCAACTATCTCTGTTTGCATAGAAAAACTTCATGCTTTTCAAGTTTATCGATTCTTCTATACATTTTTTATCATACCCTCAATTAACGTTTTCATGCTCAATTGCCAATAAATCAAATGATCCTTGATGAACGAATAGGACTGAAGTGTAATACCTTTGCCATTTACTTCTGCCTGAATTGTTTTTCGTCTGAACATTTGTGAGCGGATAGCGGAAATGCTCATCAGCTTCTTTCAATAAATTTCAGCTTTCAAAATCTCCTTTTTCTGCCTCGCTTATGCTTTATAAGCTAATCCTTTGCAGTTCCAACTATTTTGTTTCAAAGACGACTAATTCATTTGTTCCTTATCCATAATTTCTATTTTCCTCCTTTTTTTTTGATATTTTCTTTTATTTTCATAATAATCCTTAAACTGTAGTAAAATATTTTCATTATTGCATCTAAGTTCATTCAGTACTTTCTTTAATTGTAGTTCAGGAATTAATGGTTTGGTAATGCCTGTGCGATTATAATAATTTCCTGTAACAGCCGCTTCCACAGTAGGTTGCTTCCATTACCTTCATTAGCTGAATACTATCCTCTCTGTGTCCAGCATTTGAAATTTACCAAATGTGTTGGTTAAGTCGTTGCTGTAATGTATGAGGAAATTTCAACTGCTGAATTATGCAGTGGGCTCTGCGATAGCTCCTTTATTTCTAGTATTTACCGCCATTATTATGCCTTTGTCATTGTAGATAGCGCTAATTAATTCACAGGCTGCATCAGGTAATAAGCGCCACCTCTTTCATTCAAGCTGTTTAGAGTTTTCCTTCAAGTTTACATCCTTATAAAGTTCAAAAGTTCTGCTTCAACTCTTTTAACAGATTTCTCCTCTTGTTCCATTCTCTTTATAGTTTTAGCCCCTCAGCCAGCATTTCATCACTGTAAGTAATAGCTATCTATGATAGTGCAAGGGCAACATTCCTAAATTTTTTATCAATCCTTAATCATAATTTATGCTTACAATATTTTTACGCCAGATTTTCCTTATCTTGTCTTTTGTCCATAAATCGCCTGTAAGTTTCATTTCCTTTCTGGTCCCATACCTTGTACCAGACAAAGTGATTCAGCCCTGCAAATTGGAATTTAAACTCGCTGATGTCTTTTCATAGAGGCACACAATCCATCTGAGTATGTGGGATATTGCAAAGTCCGACAACTTTTTCAAAATTTCCATAATTTGAGACAGCTTCTGTTACAATTCAGCTGGATTTGTAAAGAGTTAATGAGCCAGGCATCTGGAGCAAGTTTCTTCACCATCATTCACAATATCAAGTATCACAGGAATTGTACGAAATGCCTTGAACATTCCCCCAGCCCCATTTGTTTCCTGTCTAAGTCCGTTTTCAAATGGTATTCTTTCATCTTTAATTCTATATCAAAGCAGTCCCACACGAAACTGAGTAGTCACAAAATCTGCATCTTTTATAGCTTCCCTTCTATCCAGCGTCAAATAAAACCTTGCAGTCAATACCAGCCTTTCTACCATTCTTTTAGCCAAATTTCCAACTATTTCTAATTTTCTTTTCCTTCACTCCAATATCAACCAACCATATTTCCCTTACTGGCAATTCCTTTATCCTTTTAATGAATCCTTCTATTAGTTCAGGAGGTATAGCTAAGTATCCACCAATCGTTACAATTTAATTCCATCCCTTTTCCATTTTATATCACTAAATTGCTAAATATTTTTTCAGAATATTCATGTATCAATTTTGCCACATTATTATCGTATTGTTTTAATTTTCCATTGCCATATCTCTATCAATATCCAAAGTATATCTAGCAATGACTGTTTTACATCATTTCCAGCTTTTCCAAAAACAGACACAGCTTCATAATCAATTCAGTAGTTTTCATTATTATTCTTTTGCCCGCTCAACCGGTTTCTGAGTTAGGTTTTTACATCCACCATGTAGCCTATTTTCAAGTTTATCATAAGTAGTAAATCATATTGATATCATTTTCTGAGCTGTTCCTGCTTTCATTTCTGGTAAGTATATCACAATTTCAACACCAACAGGGACTTCTATTGGATATTGACTGACTTTGGATAAATCAAAATTTTTTGAGCAAGTTATACTTCCCATACACTAACGCTGTTTGCATATTCTATTGCTCCTAAAACATAGGGAGTTCTGCCAGAAGCCTGAAGTCCTATAACCACATCATTTTGTAAGATTAATGTTTATCAAATCCTGTTTTTCCTAGTTCTGGGCTATCTTCAGCATTTTTCCTTAGCCTTGAATATGGCTTCATTCCGCAACAATTATTCCTTGTTTCTCAAAGGAAACCCCATAAGTAGGAGGGCATTCTGAAGCATCAAGAATTAAGCCTTCCAAATATTCACACCAATATATATAATTCTTGTTTCTTTTATATTTTTGACAATATAGCATCTATTAGTCGTGAAATGTTATCTAATTCTTTTTCGCAAAATGCCACTTTTTATCTTCTCATTTATTCTTTTCACAACTTCAAGACTATCACTGTAATTCCAATATCCTTGCTATTAGGATTATTTTCTTCAGTGAACAATTTTTTCTAGTTCAACCATTATTTATCACACTTTAAGTTAGTCTAAAACCAATTCTTTACACCATAATTATATCTCGATTTTTCTTAAATGGGGAGTATTTTTGATTTATCTGAAAATTTGTTTAAAGAAGAAAAGCACTGAGAAACTTAAACTCTATTACACAAGAGCATAATTATTTTTACACTTACCTTGTTTATAGATGGTTAAAGTTATTGTTTATTAAATTCATTTGTTAAAAACCATAGATATAACCGATATAAAATTTACCTATTTGCATATTTCATTAAACTAAATACAAAATATTGAAGAAGCCCCAATGCACATGCTCGATAATCCAAAAGTCCGACATAGTTTTCTACAATCCTGATAAATCCTTTTTCAAAATTTTACCATAAAATATGTGAAAACCCACTAATAATAGAAACAATGTAAATCTACCAAAGAAAAATATTCTTTATAGAGGTATGGGCAAGCGAGGAATAACAATATTCAATAATAAAAGTAGGCTTAAAATAATCACAGCCTCTTTTCTTCCCACAGTTTGCTATATGTTTGCACTCCATGCTCTTCTTCATCAGTTCTTCTTGTTTTCTTCCAATTTCCAATGCGATTCCATTTAAAATAATTTAATGCAAAAGAGGAATTAATGCAAAATCAATATTATGTCTATTCCATTGCAATACACCAAACTCAAAATAGCCTTTCAGTTCCATCCAATACAATATGTTGTGTAGCTTGTTAACAATAGCAAGAGTAATAAAAATCATTATTACAACGTGGGAGAGAGCATAAATCAAAATTAACTTTTGTATAGCCATATATATATTCACTGCCATTAAGAACATATAAATCCATACCTAATGCCATATAATAAATAATTTTAGGATTTATTGCATGTGCAGAGACTATCTGAACTATAACGAAGTAGCAATTTCCTATCTCAATGTAGCGAGATTACACCTCTTTGAACAGGCACGAGTAAGACCGAGTATTTTTAAATCTTCTTCACATAATCCTTAAATTCATCTGTTGGTATTCTTAGTTGTAGGAAAAACATAAAAACTATGATAAATGCAGAGCGAGTTATGTATGTAGAAATATCCCTATTTTAACGTTTGTAAAAAGATACATAATTTGCAGATTGTATAACAAACTTGTACCAAAGTATAATCACGACAAAGTAAATCAATCAGCTGAGAGTCCTAATGAGGAATCGCTCATTCAAAATATATTTTGAAGTATATATATTGGATTTATGATGAATTTAGTGTACTATTGCTGTTCATTTTATATTTTCTCCTCTTACAATATTTATTTTACTGGCAGTAAAACTCCAACCATTGAAAGTAAATATCCAGTATTATCCATCTGCATTTGTTTCTTCCAAGAAAATCTTTAATTTTGTATCTTAATATTAATTTTTTCATTATATCGTTCAGATTTTTGTGTTATCTATTACCATTGGACTTCTAGACTTGCGACAGCATCGAAATCTAATACTTGAAGTCAAAAACATTCCTTTTGCCTTAGCACGTGTATAAGTTGATATTTCTTATCAGATGTGATAAATCCACTTCGTTTCTTTTGCCGAACGATAAAACATTTTAAAGTATCTCTATTGTATATGATGAAAATAATTTTAATCCTTCTTGAATTAACTCTTCTTCTGTTTTCATAAATTTCCTTTCTGAATTTAAATTTTTTTCAACTATCTCTTCCAGCCTTTACATAATCTCTGTCTTTGCTGTTATGCCTTTTATCCATTGGAATTTCCAGTTTCGATTATTTTAAATATTTAAATTTTTTTCTTTTAGTTCGTTAATTCACACTATCCTCAGATAAATTTCCTTTATATTTGGGGTTTCTTTCAGCAATTAGATACAGTTTATTATTTTTGGAAGTAAAATTTAGTTTTTCACGTTTTGCAAAATGAAAAGGCGGTTTCTACAGTAAAGGATAATAAATGTTTTCTTCAATCTTTATTCGTCCTTTAACTCTTCCAAGCAATGTAGTTGACCTTTTTTTTGTTAATATGTCCATATCTCTATTCTATGCCATTTTCATTTGGTTTTTCTCAATTTTAAATATCCATTACTACATTTCACCTTTACAAGTATTTTCCGCAGCACCCGTGCTGAAAATCTTCAATGTTGTTATCTTTTAAATTTTATTTTTTTTCAGAACGTTTTCTAATTCTTCTTTTAAGTTCTATTTCATTAACAATTTTTCAGCGAGAAGCCCATCGCCATTTTCATATTTTCAATATCTTTAACTTCTGTTATGTCTTCAAAAATTCCAATACTGATATGGGTTCAGCCTCTGACGCTCCATACAAGGCTATAATTTTACTTGTTGCGAAAACTTCTTTAATCTTTTCATAAGGCTGTAAAGACAGGTGCTCCTGCAGTATATATTTTTTGAACATTTCGAGCATTATTTTTTCATCTTTGCAAAATTTTACATTTCAAATATTGTAGGAAGCAGGTGTTTTGTATATTATTTTCTGTTATTTGCTTAACAATATTCCCAAAATTTGACTCGACGGAGTTTTCGCCAGTTTAAGTCAGGAATAAAGTGGTTGTTCCTGTTGCCATATGAAAAGAAGAAATATCAGGAATGAAGAATAAACAGTTTCTTTTTCAAATTTTAGATTTTTCAAGTACATTATTGCTGTCAAAGTAAAAAATTCATGCGTTCTCACCAATTTTTTGGAAAGCCCTGTACTCCCTTGTAAAACTGATAGAGCAGGTGTATTTCGTCAATTTTTTCGTTTTGAATTTTTTTCAGTTTTATTTTTCATATATCGAAAGTTTTTCAGAATGTTCCATCATTTTAATATATTAATTTTTTTGCCAATTTTTCTGATTCCTTTTAAAAGAATCCTTTTAAAAGTGTTTTCGCTTTCCAATTATTCCGTCAGAAATCATTTCACAGCATTTATTTATATGCTCAATACCACAGCATACGGATCAATAACCTGACTTGCAGTCCCATTTTAAATATAGCCGTCAGAATGAATAAAAATTCTACACTGAAACAGGAACAAAGAAACAACGATTTTCTTCCTTTTCAAATCCTTTTTTTGTATCAAAATAACTGCAAAATTTCATCTGATTTTGTATCAATTTGAGTAAAGTAATCTTATTTCTGTCTTTAAATCAAATAATGCTGTATTGTCTGGATATTGTTTTCTTAAATCTTTAATTTGTCAATTATTGTCATTTCTACACCATATTTTTTATTTAAAGTTCCTTTATAAATGAGGCATATCTTCTTAGCTCATCTCCTAGAAGTGGTAAATATTTTTGATATATTTTTCGTGCATCAAAGGCATAAATTGCATTTTATAGCCTGAATATTTCCCTTCCTTCACAAGTTCATCTATCAGGAGAATATACCCCATGCTTTTCCATTGTATCCTAGGAGGAGAATTGCAGTGTTTCAAGATCGCCAGTTTCTATTTTCTCCTTATATTGAAGTTCAACAATCAGATATTAAATACATAGCCGATTAATTCGTCTTTTAAATGGCATTTAAAGGAATTTTTACAATTTTATTTTCACTTAGCTCATATACATTTCAAAATATCTCCCTCAACTCAGAATACAGAAAATTATTTCTAAATGCCTCAATCGTCTAGGTCATAAACTTTATTCAACTGTACTTAAGTAAATCCTCATTTTCCGCAGATTTACTGTTTATATCCTTATAAATGATCCAAATTTTTCAACTTTTTCAATTTTTTTTGAATAAATACCCCCTTTGAACAGGATTCATATTTTTATTATTGTTGAAATACTAGTAGGTAAGTGGCTTAAAACCAATTTTTTTCAAAGAGTTCTACTTAGTGATCTTCATTTCAAGGTTCCTGAAATGGCGAACGATGTCCTTTGTCAAGTAACTTTGCGATATGTTGCAAGTAGTTCCGTTTTAAAGGTATATTATTGTTTCTATAATATCATTTTAGATTCAAGATTTCATTAAATATTTCTGTTTCATTTTCCGATATTTTCCAAAATATTTACATTACTATTATACGATGTTGTCTCCATTGTAATTAGGGCACGATTGTGCCATAAATTAAGGGCTTCCAGCCATTCTTCATTTCATTATAAAAAGTAATAATAATTCAGAATGGACGTTCTATTTCTATTTTTGGAATTTCATTTTGTAAATGTTATTTTCCATAATATATTTTTCTAAATAGTTTTTATTTATTTGATTATTTTCTACTGTTGTGTGTCAACTTGATTTTCATTTTGCAAATTTTCTCTCCTTTTTGATAATTTATCTTATTTATATTATACTAAATCCACGTTTAAACAATAAATTTATTATAGACTTTTTTTAATTAAAGGATATAAATCTAGTATTTTCAAATAATTCAAGATGTATTTTTAAGGTATGGTATAAATTAATCTGTCAAAATTTTGTGATGACAAAACTGTTTAAAACATAGCGAGTTTTTTGTCAGTGCAGAAAAATGTCGTAAAATAACCATGGAATTGTGCGTAGCAATCTTGCCATACATTTTGATTCTCAGGATAAACCTTTATTGCAAGATAAGGATTTGCGGCAATGAGCAATCCTACGGAAATAAAAAAGAAAAAAGTTGAATGAATATGAATTATTTATCAAATAACCTGATATAAAAAATTTATTCTTGTTTTTAAACGAAGTTTAGTAAACTCTAATATGTCTAAATAAATTGATTTATTAAATATTCGATTTTAAATAGTAAGTTTTTATAACATTCCTAATCCTAATAATATAGAACAGGCCAAAAACTATTCCGACTATAAATACCTTTGTTTCTCACTAAGTTCCTTTTCCTTTCAATAATATGAAATCTTCCTTTTGTTCGTAAATAAATATTCACTTAAATATAAAAATTACTATTCAATTAATTTTAAAATCCAAATTCTTGACAGGATAAGATAATTTATTGTAAAGAAAGCAAATGCCTTTCAATATTTCCATCAAAATTCATTCCCTAAATGTTTCCCGTTTTACATTTCAGCATTATCTCTTATTAAATTTATAATTCAAAATGCAGTGAAAAGGTGAACCTATAAATAAGATACATTTTGTTTGCATGATATGATGTCATAGCAAGCCAGATTACTGTTATAGAAATGCTAATCATAAAAGTCCCTGAGAGAATCTTTTACTTGCCCTCTTACCCTTTGGCGTGAAATGATAATAGCCGAATCGTACAATGGTGATGGAATAAGCCATTTTATACCGATAATCATAACGATATAAAGAAAAAACAAGCTTGCGGTTTGTGCGACTCTTATGAAAGTTGTTTTCCTATTAATATTATTATAACCGATAATAGAGATTATTACCCAAAGTTTATACATTAGTTCCCGTGCTGTTAAATATAAATTTAATCTAAAAACAGATACACAAAAAATGGTACAAAAAGATTATCAGACTACATTCCATGAAATAACTTAAAGAATCATTGTAAGGATACTCAGCTGAAGAAACAAATTACAATGTTATACTTCCGATATTACTGAAAAACAGAAAGTTTATACATACTGAAGTATGTTGTCAGAAAGAATGTACCGAGCCTTCTATCGACTTTGTTCCAAATCCTGTATTAAATTTATACTTGCTGTAAAATTCCCCTATAAAGTATAAAGGCATCGGAAACATAAAATTATAAGCGGAAAATACATTACCTTATCTTCACTTGATACAATCCACAATCCAAGAATACTTATAATAAATTATATATCTCCGAAAGTTTTTCCTGTTTTTTTTATTTCCAGCACCTTTTAAACCCTGTTGTTTTATGAGCAATGCATGTAACTTCC
>BNJT01001225.1_pt1 | contig 100194 bp, 176 predicted proteins | sample 8540491 | NCBI WGS metagenome assembly BNJT01 (sample SAMD00202455, study PRJDB9452) | human saliva metagenome | host: Homo sapiens | reverse complement strand
TACCACAAAAGCGACTACGGCAAAGAAGACCACTTCTGCTGAAACGAAATAGTCTATTTCTCCTAACATTGATTCCTACCAACAAAGGTCGCTCCTCCTTACGAGGTGGGGCGACCTTTCAAACTACTTTGTTGAGAGAACAGCCTAGAAATTATTATACACTCCTATAATAGTGAGAATCATAAAAGGTTATGGTTCTATTATACGAGGAGTAACTTTACTGGGGACGTATGATGACAAGCGATACTTAGGGGTTTATCATCTACTGAGATTCGTATTGTCCAACCCTCATCCCATCCATCGAAGTCCACCAATAATTTGCTCCCATCGACTCGCGACATCCTCAATTACATCTTCGACTTCACTATCTCCAAAAGTCATCGACAGGTTCTAATGCTTCGCTTCCTCTATCTGTATAAACCTCTATATTGATATCAAAGTTGGTAGCTTCCTCACCTTCATTCCACCCATATTCGCGATAAACATCGATATTGTAGTACAAATCAAAGCTTAATTCGTTATCAAGACTTTTCTCTTATATCAGCTTTTAAGACTTCTATGTCACTTTTTGAGGAGTCTTCCCATAATGCATCATGTAATTTAGTTCATTCAATTTTAAAAGAAAACGAGACTGTATCAAGACAAAGATACAGTCTCGTTGCTTCATTACCATTCATATCCACAATCTGGACATTCTAAGTTACACCATTGTGGAAAGCATCCTCACTACCACATTCAGGGGCATTCTGTATTCATAATGAATAATTTTGAAGTTTAATACTATAGCTGTTTTTCTCTGACACCATAATACATAATTCTGTACTATCATAGGAATACAACTCCTTTGCAAAGCAGATTATCACAGCGTTATCACCGCAAATGTACAGAACTGCCAAATTATATAGAGAAAATCGTATATCAGAGCGTAAATTCCTTTGTTTTTGCATATAAAAATCTAATCCCACACATTTGGTTTCTCCCCCACACAAAGCACTACATTTTGCACTATCAACCCAGTATTTCTATTTTTATCTTATCATTCATCCCTTCAAGAACCATCAGCCAATGAAAAGTTATTTCTACTCCTCTGTCTAGTTCTCTGTTCTGTGCTTCAGGGGCAGGCGAAAGAGATTACCCTCTTCAACAGCGACGGAGAAGCCGTGGCCTCACATCGACGACAGCGACTCCGACCTCCCCATCTATATGTGGGACGGTACGCCAGTGGCTATCTTGCCCCGAGCGATGATGACTACTACCGTCTACGGCTTCAACGGTCAGCACCTCGGATGGTACGAGGCGCGGTGTCGTCGAGATCACGACGGCTATATCGTAGGATTTCAACAAGGTGCCATAGAGCAAAAGCACGCTATGAGTACCTACAAACGCTACAAAAAGTATAAGCCGTAGCTAAGTCTTATCCCAAATATCCACCTAGCAAGGCTTACAACAAATCTTCTTTCAGCTACACCTCGCTTGCCCTCTTCCTTTTAAAAGGCAAACGATGGTGGTATTGTCCAGAAAAACTTACACACTTTTTCGGACAATACCAGAGTCTAATTTTACACTTGCTGGTTGACTCTACGGACTCTATGCAGTCGCATTCACAATCTAAAAAGGAATAAGCGTTCGGTCAGCTCCGGAAAAATGTTGTAAATTTGCAGGGACAATTGCGCGCTATCGTTGAAGGTAAACGCGCGGATTTCTCGGAACGAAACAGCTCATCCCCAAAGGTGGGCGCTTACACTCGATTTATAAACCACTCAAGACAATAAAATCATTCGTATGATCAAATCTCAGGACATCAAGAGGGCGTTTGCATCCGTATGGACGTGCAGCTCTACTTCCGCATTGACTTCCTCCACGTGAAGCCTGGTAGGGTAACACCATCATGCGCACCACCCTCAAAGGTGGTGAGCGGTCGTATCATTGAAAAACGCTTCAACATCGGTGAATCTCTCGAAGACGTGCGCGTGGAACGCCGTCCCTACCAATATCTCTATCAAGAGATGAGGACTTCCTCTTTATGAATCAAGAGACTTTCCGACCAAGTCTTACATCGCTCGCGATCTCATCACCGGGTGTGGATATGAAGGAAGGCGATGTGGTGACAGTGGTGAGCGATGCTTCTACTGAAACTATCCTCTACGCTGAAATGCCTATCAAGGTGGTGCTTAAGATTGACTATACCGAACCTGGTCTCCGCGGCGACACGGCTACTAACACGCTAAAGATGCTGTCCTCGAAACGGGTGCTAAAAATCCGCGTGCCTCTCTTTATCGAAACTGGCGAACTCGTGGAAGTCGACACTCGCGATGGCTCTTACCAAAACCGCGTGAAAGCATAAACTAGGACTCTGGTGATTTCTAGAAGTTCTAGTGGTTCTAGGCTTCTAAAACTCGACACTTCGAAGTGAAGTGTCGGGGATTTTCTCTAAACATCTAGCCCCTCTAGCAAAAATCACTCTAGAAGAACTAGAAAAACTAGAACTTCTAGGAGGAACTGAAAAGAATCTAACGTCTAATCTCTAACGTCCAAATTCTAACGCTTAAAAACGCCTTACCTTCTTTAGAAACCTTCAGGCCTTTGTGGTCTTGGCTCACCTCCGACCAGAGAGGTCGAAGAGTTGAGAAGCAGTTGCAGACTTAGCAGTAGCAGACTTAGCAGTAGCCAGACTTCACAGCCCGTTGTCATGTTGGTTGCCAAACCAACAGAAAGGATGCGCCAGTGAGAAGGAGCAGAACACCCACCTTCCCAGCCAACGAGTTGTTTGTCGCCCGCCAAATGGAGATAAGAGGGTGAGCAGGGTTCTGCTGGCATTCACACGCAACGGATAAGCGATTCGCGCATTGCCCAAGTGTTCCAACACTATTCACCCGCTGTCTTTATTCTCGAGTAGACAAGCACGGCGATTGTCGTTTTGGAGAGGAAGGAGAGCGATCCCAAGACTTGTTGTAGATATAGTAGTGACCAGGCTTTTGCGGGCGCATTGTAGAATACGAAATACTGCTTTTTCGTCAGTATCATCGTAAGCATCCACCCTTTGGCTTTTGGTTCTCGTCAAACTGCAAGTAGTAGCTCTTATTGTCTCTGGTCTTATAACCATCATTTTGGAGATAGAAGAAATACTTATCCGTCACCTCATTCACAGGAGCTTGTTTCAAAGCTAAGTTGAAGAGCTTCGTAGAGCAGATGCGAAGGCTTTTTGTTGGTAGCTGCTGCCACTTGGTCAAGCATGCCAGCCACCTCTGCAGGATATTGTCCGATACCCTTACCCACGCGTTGTTTCGCTTCTGCCAAACGAGCATCCACCACCTTCTTGGTGAGTGCCTTCGCCTGATCATATCGGCATCTTCCGCATAACTATAAACATCGTTGGTGATTTGCTCGATGGTGTAGTTCTTTGTAAACCAAAAGTATAACCAGGATGCGCCACTTCAGGATCTTCTTCGTACATGAAGGCGAGGGTGCTGTCTCTTTTGCCAAGCCATCACAGAGTAAGCCGAACCATATTGAGAAGCCTTGTGGCGCCGTCCCATTGCTTCGCGAAGTTGGCTGAAGAACTAAAGTCACTAGCATCTGCCAATTCCTTATAGTTGATACCACACATTGGTGCGACCAGGATGAAAGGTATGGATTGCAATGCGAGATACATCTTCTTGTTGGTAGCCTTTTTCACCACAGGCACGATGAGGAGTTCGCCATTGCAAGCATTGTCAGGAGCCTTAACCAATGGACTGTGTGCCATCTCTTCCCAGTAACCTTCGCCCTTGGCAGAGTCGGTGAAACGGAACACGTTGAACCAGCGACCGTAGCCACGGCGAGAAGAAACCACGATAGAGCCATCGGGCAATTCTTCGCACTTAGGTTCGTCGGCAGAGTGAGGAATGGCAGGTGTCATCGGCATCGCCGAGGATTTTTCCAGTTCTTACCGAAGTCATCGGAATACATCACCCAGTTGGCAATGTTTTTGAGGATTGACATTGAGACCACTCAACACGGCATAAATGCGATGGTGCGTCTTACCTTGATGCGACGACTTTGGGTGATGCGTCCGCTACGAAGAACATGGATTCTATCTTGCCACGAGGTGTGGTGTTGTCAAACTGTTTGTAGATGTGGTCGGTGATGTCTTCGTGTTGTGTGAAAGTCTTACCGCCATCATTAGAGAACCAGCGCGCCACAGCATTAGGTGGTTTCGCGACGAGCATTCAAAATAGCGTATAACCCGACACACTCATTACCAATACGTCGTCACTTTCGCGGTCAGCCACCACAGCAGGGGTCCCATACACCAGCGGTGCGGCTCTTGTTGGGATTACCTCCCACCATTCTACCATCACCTTGCGCCACTGGACGACCCTGTGCATCTTTCATCACTTCGAGGAGTGCTTTCCACGTTTTACCGTTATCTTCGAACGACTCACAGCGAGGTCTACGTCCGTTACCGATGTCCTTGCACCTGGAGTCGTAGCGCGCATCGCTAAATGCCACCACAGCACCCGATTTGCCCGTTACGGCAATGGCGGGGATGCGATATCCTTCACGAGTGTTAGCTTTATAATCAAAGACGTCACTTGCGCCTCAGTAACGTTCGCGTTCCACCACCACTTTGGCGTTCATAAACTTCACAGGAACATTTTCTCCAGAAAGAAGGATAGTAGCCGCATTCTCTGTGCCCTGCAATCTTGGCTGAGAAATGTTGCACATCATCCGATACCTTAAAGCGTTGTCCGTAACCTTCGATGATGACTTCCTTGTCGGTGGCTTCTGCCAGAGTTGAAAATCAAATTCAATGCTCTTTACAGCATAGCCCACAGGCACAGAAAAGACGTAGTTGCAACGTTTTGAAGAACCAGCGTGGAGCTGAAGAATGCCATTCACCACATTCATGTTGTTGGCACCTGCATCGAGGGTGAGGGGCTCTGCAGAGGTGCTTGACCAAAGTTTTTGTACGAACCATTTCCATTGGAGGTTAATGCGCCTGTAGCGTAGTAGAAACGAGACCTCGCCACCTTCACCCGCTTCTTTCACAGTGTTCTACAAACGAACTACCGTGGTCTGCACCACCTGTCCAGAAAGCAAAGCTTATCATTGCGGTTGTTGAGCTTTCCAACTCAGCTGTTGCCTTTCACATTGAGATAGAAGGCAGCCTTACCGGTCAAATCCTTACTGGTAGAAAGAATCCACAAATCGGTGTAACCATCGAGTTGGTTGGCATCTTTGAGCACAGCAAAGGAGTTGCCACCATCACCCATCACACTAGGCGCTGCAAGCTGCCCCACCCGCACCAGCTGCTTTGTTGTAGATGCGATAACCATCGGTGTTGTTGCCCACACGAGCACTCAAAGATATTTGTCGCTCACTTCACGAATGCGTGAACGATTGAGCAATAATGAAATCTTCGCCTTCAGGATTGCTGAGATAGAAACCTTTCTGTCCGTTTTTGGAAGGTGTACCACACCGTGTTGTCGGCAAAGTCATTGCCAGTGGTGATGGTGGTAGGCACGAAAGGAGGAGCGTCTGCCGCCAAAGCATGGGGGCATAGAGAGGTTGCCGCAAAGAGCAACGCGGTGAGGGTGTGTTTGAACATTATGGGTGAGAATTATTTCGTGGATATGCTTTCAACAAGGAAAGTAGCAGGTGGGAAAGGCAAGGCGACTCAGTAGACAGAATTTTTGCAGGCACAGCCTTCAACCCCAATCGGTCATTAGACCGTTATAGTAGCAACTCGTTTTGGGATTGAATCAAAAGCGAGGGTGTCGCTGGCGATGAGCAATTCTTCATCTGTAAGACGCACCACCACTTTCACGCGGCTGTTGGGCGTTGAGATGATTTCTTCCTCTCCGAAGTTGGCTTTTGTTCTTGTCGTAGTCCACTTCGATGCCGAGAATTCGAGGTCTTTGAGGGCATTGTAACGCACATCCCATTGGTGTTCGCCCACTCCAGCGGTGAAGACGATGGTGTCTACTCCACCCATAGCAGCAGCATAAGCACCGGACGTGATTTCTTGATGCGATAGTTGTACATGTCGAGTGCCAACTTGGCGCGCTCGTTGCCTTCTTTCACGCCGTTTTCCACGTCGCGCATATCGCTGCCCAAACCAGAGATGCCGAGAAGACCCGACTTCTTGTTGAGCAAATCTTGCATTTCATCGGGAGTCTTGCCTTCTTTTCTTCATGATGGCGGCGACTGCAGAAAGCATCGAGGTCGCCTGTGCGTGTCGCCCATCATGAGTCCTTCAAGAGGGTGAGTCCCATGGAGGTGTCGATGCACTTGCCGTGGTCTGCTGCCGAGGCGAAAGCTCCGTTGCCGATGTGGCAGGTGATGATTTTTCTGATTTTTCAGGTTGAGTCGCTTAACACTTCGCACACGCGTTGGGTGACGAAGCGGTGGCTCTCGTGCCGTGTGCGCCCCAACGACGGATGTTCATTTCCTCGTAGTAGTGGTAAGGCACGGCATACATATAGGCGTGTGCTGGCATGGTTTGGTGGAAGAGGTGTCGAACACAAGACATTGGGCATGTGTTCCACCACAGCTTTCACCGCGTTGTAGCCTTTGAGGGCGGGTGGGTTGTGGAGGGGCGCAAAGGTGCATATAGGTTTTCCACTCTTCGAGCATTTCGTCGGTGACAAGACGGCTTTTCTGCGAAGCGTCCGCCTGCAACGATGCGGTGACCAGCGGCTGCGATTTCGTCCAAACTCTTGATGGCGCCTATTGAGGGGTGCATCAGGTGTCAACATCATTTTGATGCCTTCTGTGTGTGAGGGGCATTCGAAGTCGAGTTGGATTTTCTCTCGTTGTGGTCGGTGAGCCTTTGAGGAAAAGCTCTTTGTTGTCCCACGCGCTCAATGCGCTTTCGGCAACTGAGCGCTTCGCGAGTGTCCATTTCATAGAGCTTTATATTTTGATGGAACTGCTTCCCGCAGTTGATGACGAGAATCTTCATTGTTCTAGACGATAGGGGTGAGGGGCTGTTTTTCTAGAGGTTCTAGTGGTTCTAGGAGTTCTAGGGATTCTAGGCCTTCTAGAGTTTCGTACATAGTTTTTGCTTTTTGCTGCGATAGCTTGCTTGGCGGTGATGGCCACCATCTTGTAAATATCTTCCACGGAGCAACCGCGAGAGAGGTCGTTCACGGGGCGGGCAATACCTGAGGATAGGGTGCGTAGCCTCAGCGTGTCCCAAACGTTCCACGAGTTTGTAGCCAATGTTGCCCACTTCCAAACGAGGAACCACCAACACGTTTGCCTGACCAGCCACAGAACTTCCGGCTGCTTTCAGATGCGCCACAGAAGGCACGAGGGCAGCGTCCGCTTGGAGTTCACCATCGATGTCGAGATCGGGGCGGAGTTCCTTGGCGCGTTCAAAAGCCGTGCGCACTTTGTCCACATCTTCAGTGCTTCGCAGAACCATAGGTGGAGAAAGACAGCATAGCCACCTTGGGTTCGATGCAAGCCACCGCGCGCGCGCAGTGTCGGCGAGAGCAAATGGCAATCTGTGCCAACTGCTCAGCATCGGGCGCTGGCGTCACCGCCACGTCATGCCCATCACGATGACACCGTTCGAGCCATACTCGTGCGCCTGCGTCAAGAGTAACATCGCACCACTCACCACGGAAAATACCAGGAGCGGTTTTGATGATTTTGAGCGCAGGACAGAAGCACATCGCCAGTGGTAGTTGCGCGCACCAGCCAATGTGTCCGTCAGCATCGCCAGCCTTGATGATCAAGCAACCGAGGTAGAGGATTTTCCACGATGGAGCGTGCCGTGTCGATGGTCACACCCTTCTTCGCACGGAGTTGTGCCAAGAGTTGTGCATATTCTCCTTCTTCTCGTGCGAGAGGATTGATGGTCGTGGCTTTCTCAATGTGGGGAAAGACCATTCTTTTGAGCGAGTGCCTTGATTTCGGCAGGTCGCCAATGAGTATGAGGTCGGCCAGCCCCGTCAGCGAGGATGCGGTCGGCTGCTTTGAGTGTGCGTTCTTCCGTGCCTTCGGGGAGAACGATGCGTTGCTTGTTGGCTTTTGCGCGAGCAACGAGCTGTTCTGATAAGTGCCATTATTAAGATTTAGATTTTGGAAAGCGTTGTTCGGGGGTTTTTCCCTGCTGTCCACTCCTTGGGTGGAAGGACTGCACGACGAGAAGAGTCCGAATTGAGAACTGTTGCAAACCTTGTTTTTGCAGCATCTCCTTTGGTGCTTCATAAAGGGATAAAATGCAAGGCATTGAGATTGAGGCTGAAGGGCGTACTAGAGTACGTGACCAAAGCTGAATATCGAAAATAACGCAACAGTTTGCTCTTTTATGAAACACCTTGCTGAGAAATTTCACGAAGAAAAAGGCGGATAACCCACACCTATTTTCTATCTTTTATTTTGCAAATAGGGGGTAAAGTGATTTTTCGGCCTATTTTTCTTTTGGGCAAAGTCACCCGAAAAGTCGCGCACAGCGATCGGTGTCGCTCTTTGTAGATGATGTCTACCATCTTCTTCACCACATCAGGATGTTGCTTAGCCCACGTCGTGGTCTTCGTGGGATGCCCTGCGCAAATCGTAGAGACGGCGGTGCCGCGTTCCACCACCACTTTCCAATCGCCCATACGCAGCCCATCATATCGGTTTCGTGAAATTCCCAATAGAGATGATCGTGCTTCTTTTTGCTGGTCGTTCTGCCCACGAGGGTGTTGTAGAACGAAGAGTCCGTCATAAACGTCCTTGTCGTTGCGCTGATAGGCTTTGGGGAAATCCTTGATGCCGGCCACACTCGCAGAAAGTGGGCAACACATCGTAGAAGGCCAACTGGTGGTCGTTCACTTCGCCGGCTGCCACTTTGCCTGCGCCAGCGCACGATAGAAGGATGCGATGCCGCCTTCGTGGGTGGAGCGTTTCAATCCTTTAAGCAAGCCGTCGCGGTTGAAGAAAGTGGGGTCTGCTCCACCCTCTTCGTGAGGAATTATTGTCGGAAGTGAAAATCACGATGGTGTTTTCGTCCAATCCTTTGGCCTTGAGTTTGTCGATGATTTTCACCCACCCATAAAGTCTAAGCGCGTGATCATAGCAGCAAACTGTGCGTGTGCCTTTTTCCGTGCCGTGATAGCGGTTGCCCACTTGGCTGCGGAAGATGCGCTCTTGGCAGAAATGATTTTCAGTAGGCCTGCAACAAACTCGTCGTTGGGCTGTTGCAATCGGCGTGGGGCAAGGTGTAGGTGAAGATGCCCAAGAAGGGTTGGTCTTTCGTCTGTTTGTCGAGCCAAGCCATCGCCTTTTGCGGATGAGGTCGGCAGAATACTGCGGACGCTTTCAAATAGTCGTCACCCCGGGCATACCATATTTGATGTTTTCCTCGAGGGTCAGCGCGGTGGGTCTTTTTGTCGCCACGCGAACAGACTAAATTCGTTCAAGAAGTTAGGATAATAGGCGTGGGCTTCAAACTGGCAGATGTGGCCATAATGTTCATCGATACCGCGCTTGTCGGGTGTGGAAGCGGAACTCTCGTAACCGCCTGCCCATTTGCCGAAACATCCCTCGTGGTGTAGCCATTGGCTTTGAGGATTTCGGGCAAAATTTTTGTGGTTCACATCATAGGGGTTCTTGTCCTGCCCAGCCCTCTGCGAAGTCAGTGTTCTTGCCATAAAGATTAGGCATCATCCTTTCCGCGCCAATACTCTTTGTTGCCGCGCACGGTGTGTGTCCGCTGTGCTGCCCGTCATAAGCGTTGCACGCGAGGAGCCGACACCGGACTTCCGGCATAAGCCTGCGTGGAGCGCACACCTTCAGCGGCCATACGGTCTAGTGGGGTGGCAATGAATTTCTGTCCGTAGCACGCCAAATCGCCATAGCCCATATCGTCGCACATAATATAGATGATGTTGGGACGCTGTTGCGCTTGACCTTGGAGGGCGGCCAATACGCCTAGGCCGAGGAGGGTGCATGCTTTCTTCATAATCCGAATAATGAGATTCAATAATTGAGGTCACGGTGGCCTGTCTTGTATTCTTGTCGCATCTGTTTCGCCACGTCATAACATACTGATTGACCAGAACTCTGCACAAAGCGGCTACGACGTGTCATTTTACTAAAAACAACGTGTCGTTTTATCAAAAACAACGTGTCGTTTATGGAAAACATCGTGCTGTGCACCACGAGAGAACTTAGGTTGCAGCACTCTTTGTCCGTTCACGATGTAGAGTCCACTGGCCGTGGCGTCTGCTTTTCGGCCACTCAAATCATAGGTGCCGGCACTGTGAAAGGTGGCACTGACGCGCTGCAAAGCCGTGGGTTTCACCACCTGCAAGAAGCCCTCGAAGAGGACGCCCAACACTTCATCGTCTGCTCCCGACATATCGTTAGAAGTCAGACGAAGACAGAGCGATGTTTGCCCCAAAGTGGCGGTTTCCAGGCGCTTCAAAAGGTTCACTCGTGTTTTGACGTTGCAATTCAAACGGCAGCTGTGTTTCAAACAATCCGTCATTGTTCCAATCGAAATAGAGATAGGCTCTGGCGTCTTTGGGAGGAACGTTGCTCAAACGAAATGTCAATTCCCCCTTTGCCTTCTGCGTCAACACCCAGCTGTTTCGCGCGAATGCACCACGTGGGCTGACGCTGTCATTATCCGCATTGATAACATCATCGATATTGTATGCCGGCTTTCTTTGCCCTGACCTTGTTCGCCTACGGTGAGTTGCGTGATGCGGTAGCGATTGCTGGCACCTGCAAGGATAAGTGTAGATTTGCAAACGGCGCATCAAGGCACTGCGATTGGCTTGAAAACTTAGCGCGTTTCTCCGCTCAAATCTCACTCGCTGTAGCGTGGCATTTTTCCCAACCATAAATCCGCTCTGTTCAGTCTTCCACCCACGCGCCAACCTTTGCTCTGCGCCAGCACTTCTCCGGCCACTGCGATGGAGGTGTATCCGCCTTGCGAAGTTGCTCTGGCCTTCACATAAAGGCCGCTCTCGCCTTCAGCAGCATCGGGTGTGATCCACGAGACGCGCCATCGTTGTTCACCTGCAACCAGCGTCCGGTTTCGTCCACGAGGTTGTAGAGATGGTCTTTTCCGGCGAGGAAGGGCGCACTTCGTAGGTGTCAGTCGTTGCCACTGAAGCTACCAATAGGAATTGACATTGTCCTTGCCAGCAAGAAGCCACCACCATTCGTGTTCCGCCTTTGAGATTGAGTCCAAAGGGCTTCTTGTCGCGGTCGTTATAGTTGGGCGCATTATCGGTGGAAGAGAGCGATCACGCGCCACCGGCTTTGGCATTTGGGGCAACATAGAAAAGGCACAGGGGCGTTCGAAGGTGGCCATCCGTGTTTCTCCGGGTTTACCATTGAGGATAGACGTGAGATAGCGTTTAGAGGCCACATTTTGCACGATATAGACATCTTTTTGTCCTTCTACGGGTGTGAACGTCCAGAACTGTTTTCAGCGTTGTCTTTCTCTCCCACTTTCGAGGAAGTGATCGGTAGTTTCGGTGATAAAGAGTTGTTCATTAGGTTTCGACTGAATGCGATAAACCTTTTTCTTTTCTAGTAGTCCTGCGTCACTTTTTTGTGCCTCCAGCGTGTTGCGCAGTGGCACAAAAAGATAGTAGCAATAGCCAGATGTTGTATATAGTGCATAGCGTTGTCTTGTCTTCGTGAGAAATCTTGCCACAAATTTACAATATATTACCATTTTGGCCAAATCTTCACACCGAAAATGCAAACTCCACCTACAAAAATTGAGGTATTATCTATACATCTAATGTCTCAACGTCTAATGTCTATGACGCCCGAGCCACTTTGTGGCGAGCTCATAAAAGGATCTGCGACCCTCTAACGTCTCAATCTCTAACGTCTAACGTCTAATCCCTTGCTCATGTGCAATACATTATTTATATTTGCGCATTAGAATCCCTCGGCTAGGACAAAACCCTCAAAAGAGAAGGATAAAATACCCGCAAAAGCCAACTCACACGTTCTGTTACGAACATTTTTCAATTACATATAAGCCCTATGCCCACCACTCCCGAAGCCTACGCATGCGCTCAGTGCAGATGAAACCTTCCTTACCTTCTATTACGACACCCTCCCGTGATGAAAGCGCGACGGCACAACGTGGGGAATAGACGACGACACAAAAATAGAAGACGAAGTGGAACTCTGTGCTTGGACAGGTACTATTGAATCTCCTAATACATCCGTTCTTACAGCTGTGTTTGATGTTTCGTTCTGTGATTTCCCGCCCCACCACCACAGCTAATTGGTTTTTCCTCCTCCAATCACTCTAAAAAGCATCGAAGGGCTGGAACACCCTCATCCCTCGCAGGTGAAGAATATAAATAACATGTTCGCTGGTTGCTCCTCTTTAGTTGCGATCAACCTTGAAAATTTCGATACTTCAAATGCAAGGACTTGAGCTATATGTCTCATGGATTGCAAATCCTTGACCTCGCTTTGATGTCTCTGGTTTCGACACGTCTAAGGTGTGGAATATAAACTTTATGTTCTTTGGTTGCGAATCTTTGACCTCTCTAGACCTCTCCAGCTTTGACACTTCAAAGGTGATAGACATGAGGGCGATGTTCATGGGTTGTTCAGATTTGGCAGCACTAGACCTTTCCAGTTTCAATACCTCGGAGGTGACGAAGGCAAGTTGTATGTTCTTTTGGTTGCGAATCTTTGACCACGCTCGATTTATCAAGTTTCAAGACTTCGAAGATGATGGATGTGGGCGGAATGTTTAATGGTTGTTCTTCTTTGACTACGCTCGATCTCTCTAATTTCGACACTTCGATGGTAGATGATATGTACCAAAATGTTCTGTGGGATGCAACTCTTTGACCACGATTTTATGTGCAACTCTACTTGGAGCTGCGAAATGTCACTCCACGTGTTTTGCTGGTTGCACCTCCTCAAAGGAGCAGTGCCATATGACGAATCAAAAACAGACGCAAGCATGGCTAATCCCGAAATGGGATACTTCACGAGTGGGACGTTAGAGATTAGACATTAGGGGTTAGAAGAACTAGAAGCTCTAGAAACTAGAAGAGCTAGAAAACAGTCACCAAAACTCCATTCACATTAACACCAAACAACAAGATGCAAAACAACATCCAAAAAGCCTACGATGACCGCAGTGCTGTACAAAAGATACTCACCTTCTATTTCGACAACCTTAGAGCGTCACGACAAGAAACGACGTGGGGAATAGACGAAAATGAAAGAAGAAGAAGGCTACTCTTTTAATGCTTGGTCTGGCACAATCTTGGTGCTAACACCACCATCACCACCGTTGTGTTTGATGCTTCATTCAAAAAGTATTGCCCTACAAGCACCGCCCGCTGGTTTTACAACCTAGTGCATCTCAAAACGATTAAAGGATGGAGATACCTCAACACTTCACAGGTGGAGGATATGAATGGGATGTTTGCCATGTGCCTTTCATTGTCAAAGATAAACCTCTCCTATTTCGACACTTCAAAGGTGGAGGACATGGGGCAGATGTTCTACAGTTGCTCTGCATTGAAAACAATAGATGTCTCTCACCCTCGACACTTCAAAGGTGTGGGTGCATGTTTGGCATGTTTTCTTTTTGAATCTCTGACCGAGCTTGACCTCTCCACTTTCGACACATCGAAGGTGGAGGACATGGAGCAATATGTTTGAAAATAGCATAGCATTGACCACACTCCAACCTGTCGAATTTCAACACAGTGCACGTGGTGTCTATGGACTATATGTTCTCCGGTTGCAAGGCTTTAACCTCTCTCGACATCACGAGCTTCAACACGTCTAATGTGAAATTGATGAACAATATGTTTGCTTTCTGCACCCGACTTTCTGAACTCGACCTCTCCCACTTCAATACTTCAAAGGTGGTGAACATGAGTAACATGTTTGCTTGCTGCTGCTATCTGGACACGCTCAATCTTTCTAACTTTTAATACCCTCAAAAAGTGAAAGACATGTGTGGTATGTTCGCTGGATGCACTGGCTATGACTTCTCTCGACATCACGAGTTTCAACACCTCGAAGGTAACGGATATGATTGGGCTTTTCAATTTATGCTACTCTTTGACTTCTCTCGATCTTTGTAGTTTTCGACACTTCTAAGGTGAAGAAGATGCAATATGTTCGAAAGTTGCGAAAAGCTTGACCACGATTTATTACGCAATTCCTCTTGGCACTGCACGACTCGGGATATATGTTTTCCTCCTGCACTTCCCTCAAAGGAGCAGTGGCATATGACGGCTCAAAAATAGACGCAAAGCATGGCTACCCCAATACGGGATACTTTAGTAGAAAATAGAAATAGACGTTAGAGGTCGCAGACCTTTCTGCTCGGGGTCGCAGACCCTTTTGTACCTCGCCACGACAAGCGTGGCTCGGGCTAGCGCAGTTGGGCTAGAAAAACTAGAAACTCTAGAAGCTCTAGAATAACTAGAACCCCTAGAATAACTAGCCAGAAATGAGGAAAAATGTGGCTTATTCTTGGTGGTTCAAAAAGAAAAGACGTATATTTGCACGATAAAGACGTGAGGTGTACTGAACAAGCTCCCTCACTTCTGTCTATAAAGGGACAATAGACGTTAGACATTAGAAGGCTTCTAGAGCTTCTAGCCTTTCTAGTTCTTCTAGAGCATCTAGCACTTCTAGGGCTTCTAGCCTTTCTAGTCCTTCTAGTCCTTCTAGTCTTTCTAGTCTTTCAGTCTTTCTAGAGTTTCTGAGTTCTTCTAGCACTTCTAGAGTTTCTATCCCTGCCCTCCAACAAACCGCAATAATTGCACTGAATGATCAGTAAAAACGTAGTACAACAGCTCATCGACCAATGGCCGAGGGATAAAGACTATTTCCTCGCTGACTAGCAATCAATGGAGACAAAAATCTTGGTGGAAATCGACCACGCCGAAGGGGTGTGGATTGAAGACTGCGTGGCGCCTCACCGACACATCGAACAAGGACTTGACCGCGATGAAGAGATTTTGACCTCGAAGTCGGTTCCGCTGGCATCGGACAACCCTTCAAGGTGCTTCAACAATATGAAATTCACCTGCGTGACGAGGTGGGAAATCCTCACCACTGGGGGCAAAAACTCCAAGGACGACTCGCAGCAGCGTCTCGAACAAGAGGTGAGCATCGTGCAACAGTCAAGGTGAAAAACGAAGGCGATAAACGCCCACACCTCGAAGACGTCGAAACCACTCTGCCGATGAACGAAGTGAAGTGGACGAAACTCTACATTGATTTTCAAATACAAAACCACAGACCCTGGCTGGTACTACTGGCCTGAGCGTCTGTCCGTTTCTCTATAACATATGGCCAAAAAGCAAACCCCGAAATGAATCTCCTCGACAGCTTTGCTGAATTCAACGAGACTATAAACACATCGACGGCACCACACTCTTGGCAGTGCTCGAAGAAAGTTTTCGCAGTGTCATTGCCAAAACCTATAGCATGACGAGAATTTCACTCGTGGTGGTGAATCCCGACAAAGGGTGACGTGGAAATCACACCGCAGTCGCGACATCGTGGCTGACGGTGAAGTGGAAGATGAAAAAGCAAGCAAAAATCGCGCTCTGAAGCTCAAAAGATTGAACCCGACTTTGAAGTGGGAGAAGAATCCCCAGCGAACACATTGAGTTTGCCAGCTTCGGACGTCGCGCCATCTTGACCCTTCGTCAAACCCTCGCCTCAGTCGCCGAACTCGAACACGACACCTTATATAATAAGTATATCGACCGCGTGGGTGAAATCATTTCGGCTGAAGTTTATCAGACTTGGAAAAACGAAACGCTTCTCGTTGACGACGCACAAAACGACCTCCCTCTTGCCCAAACGCGAGCAAATAGCCCGCGACTTCTTCCGCAAGGGCGACCGTGTGCAGGCTGTCATCGACCGCGTGGACAACAATAATGGTAATCCCAAAATCTACCTCTCTCGCACCAGCCCCATGTATTTGCGACAACTCCTTCGTCGCGAAATCCCTGAAAATCGCAGAAGGCGTGATTGTCGCTCCACGACGTGGCACGCATCCCTGGCGAACGCCAAAATCTCTGTGGAAAGCTACGGCCCCAACATCGACCCTGTGGGTTCTTGCGTGAGCGTGGGCGGTAATCGCATCAGCGGTATCGTGCGCGAACTCAAAACGAAAACATCGACGTCATCCCTTCACCACCAACACGATGCTCTACATTCAACGTGCGCTCAACCCTGCACGCGTGAACAACATCGAGATCAACGAAGAGGAAAAACGCGCCGATGTATCCCTCGACCCGACCAAGTGAGCCTTGCCATCGGTAAGGGCGGACAAAACATCAAACTCGCCTCAATGCTCACCGGATCAACACCATCGATGTGTATCGCGAAACAGAAAACGCTCAACAACAAGATGACGTCCCACCTCGACGAATTTTTCTGACGAAATCGACCAGTGGTTTATCGATTCCATCAAACAGATGGGATCAGTGCGCACTGCTCGCGAAGCGCTTCAATGCACCACGCGATATGATTGTTGATAAGGCCGATCTCGAAGAAGACACCGTAGACCACTTGCCGCAGCGCTCCGCGCTGAACTTGACGGCTGGATCTCTATGCCCTGCGGCTCGACCTAAACCACAACTTTAGGGCGAGCTGCAAAGAGCTGTTTTAGTGGTGAGGAGGATTTCACCGAAATTGTAGCTACTCTGAGAGGAACACCCTCGCAACATACCCTCAACACACAACTCTCACTTCCCATGGCGCATAGCCCTAGGCGAGTCGAGAAAGAAGCAACACTTCACAGCTACTATCCCCCCAGTCGTCAAATCAGCAAGCCTGCTCCATCACCCCAAATATAGCAAAATGAGTTAAACAGTAATCAAAGAACTCAACGTCTCCATCCAACGCGTGGCGGACGCGCTCGAAAGATAAAGGTAGGGCTGAAGGCGAAATCACCCTCAACACCAAAAATCTCTGACGAACAATACGAACTCTGAAAACCTTTGCTGAAGACGATCAATCGCAAGGAAGAAGCGGACGCTTCATCACAACCGACGCGATGAAAAACGTGCTTCCAAAGAATCGGACGCTGCCACTGCAGTGGGCGAGAAACAGCCTAATGCTGCTGAACAAGACGCTGACCTCAAAGCTGAACCTCAACAAGAGGTGAAGGAGGAACAAACTCTGCAGCAGCTGAAGACGATAACGCAGAAGGTGGACTGAAGGTGGTAGGACACATCGACCTCGATGCTTTCAAAACCTGCCAAAAAGACGAAGAAAAAGGCGGGAAAAAGGCAAAAGCAGAACCCTACGGGCGGAAGAAAGCCGACAAAAAGGCTGAACCAAAAGTCGACAAAAAGACAGAGGCGAAGACGGAAGTGAAGGCTGAAACTCCTGCGGATGCAGTAGCCAACGAAGCACCGCAAACTCCCGCTCCGGCTGAAAAATGCGCTCGACGAAAAGTCGGCAGCTTTGAAGCGCGGCCGACAGCGACGGGTGTTCAAACTCAACACCGAACCACGCCTCACGGGCACTAAGGTCGCTCGGCACGGTGGATCTCTGCCATCAACGGCGCACTCGTCCCAAAAAGAAGACGAAGGAGGAACGCAAAAAGGAACGCGAAGGCAAGAAGCGCAACCGCATCGGTGAGCGAACGCGTGGACGTGGAATGCTGAGCCAAGAAAACAACAACGGCCCGAAGGCGGACACAACGGTGAGGGAGGACAAAAACAATGGTCATCCGGTCAAAACTCAACAAAACCGCAACCAACAACAAAATGGTGGCGGTAAGAAATGCCAAGAAGGGCAAGAAAAACAACGCTGCACCTGCCACTCCTCCCAGCGATGAAGATGTGGCTAGCAGGTTGAAAGAAACCCTCGCTCGTCTCCAGCCAAGGGGGCAAACAAGGGTAAGGGGTGCGAAAATATCGTCGTGAGAAACGCGATGCCGCTCGCGAACGCCAAGAAGAAGATATGATGCGCCGCGACGCTGAAAGTCGCTGCTGAAAGCTCACTGGATGTGACCGCCAACGAATTGAGCCACAATGATGGACGTTCCGTGACACAAGTCATCGGCACTCAGAGTGAGCATCGGCATTATGGTGTCCATCAACCAGCGTCTTGACTCAAGAAACCATTGAAATGGTGGCCGAAGAATTTGGCTCACCACGAGAATTCGTTTCTGCCGAGAGTCAAGAGGCCATCATCGAAGAGGTGGACAACGAAGACCTCCGCGAACGCGCGCCTATCGTCACTGTGATGGGTCACGTTGACCACGGTAAGACTCGCTCCTCGACCACATCCGCAACGCCAACGTGATTGCCGGTGAAGCCGGTGGTATCACCAGCATCGCGGGCTACAACGTGAAGCTGAAGAATGGTCGTGAGATTACTCGACACTCCGGGTCACGAAGGCCTTCACGGCTATGCGTCGCTCGTGGTCGCTTTCGTGGTCACCGACATCGCCATCATCATCATTGCATGCCGACGACAACGTGATGCCACAAACGAAGGAAGCCATCAACCACGCTGTGGCTGCTGGTGCGCCCATCGTCTTTGCCATCAACAAAATCGACAAACCCGGTGCGCAACCCGATGCCATCAAGACTACGTTGGCGTCTATGAACTTCCTCGTGGAGGAATGGGGCGGTAGGTACCAATCGTAAAGACATCTCTGCGAAGTCGGGTATCGGCATCTACGAACTCCTCGAAAAGGCGCCTCGAAGCTGACCTTCTCGAACTCAAAGCGAACCCCAACCGCCGTGCTGTGGGCTCGGTCATCGAAAAGTTCGCTCGACAAGGGTCGCGGCTGCGTGTCTCACTGTCTCGTGAGCAACGGTACGCTCCGTCAGGGCGACATCCTCGTGGCTGGTACGCACAACGGTCGTGTGAAGGCCTTGTTCAACGAACGCGGTGCGCGCGTGGAAGAGGGTAGCTTCCTGCTCACGCTGCCACGGGTCGCTCGGTTTCAACGGCGCTCCTCAGGCTGGCGACCAATTTAACGTGATGGAAACGGAACAAGAGGCGCGCCGAAAGTGCCAACAAACGTCTGCACTGCAACGCGAACAAAACCTCCGCACGTCTAAGATGCTCACCCTCGATGAGATTGGCCGTCGCTTGAAACTCGGTGACTACCAAGAACTCAACATCGTGGTGAAGGGGTGACGTGGACGGTTCTGTGCAGGCTTTGAGCGATTCGTTCATCAAACTCTCCACAGAGTTCTATTGCCATCAACGTGATCCACACAAGGGTGTGGGATCAAATTTCTGAGAATGACGTCACCCTCGCTGCAGCTTCTAAGGCTGTGATTGAGGGGCTTCCAGGTGCGTCCTTCGGCTGGTGCGCGTGCCGCCTTGCTGAGAAGGAGGGGGTGTCGACATCCGTCTCTACTCTATCATCTACGATGCTATCGAAGAGGTGAAGGAGGCTAGCGAAGGTAATCCAAGCCTCACTGTGAAGGAAGAAAATCACCGCTATGGTGGAAGTTCGTCAGTGTTCCACATCTCGAAGGTGGGCTACATTGCCGGTGCCTATCGTGGTGGACGGCAAGGTGTCACGCTCCAACAAGGCGCGGTCTCATCCGCGATGGCGTGGTGGTCTTCACTGGCGAAATCGCTGCCTCAAACGCTTCAAAGACGATGCTCGGGAAGTTACTACGAACTTTGAGTGCGGTATCTCGCTCCAAGGTTGCAACGACATCAAGGAGGGCGATATGATTGAAACCTTCAAGAAGTTGAAGTGAAACAAAAACTCAACAGCTAGGCGTTAGAGGGTCGCAGACTCTTTTCCTCGCTCGGGGTCTCGTACCATTCTGCTCGCCACTCCGTGGCTCGGGCTAACGCAATAACAACGCTAGAGAGGCTAGAGCATATCTAGCCTCTCTAGTTTATCTAGAAGAACTAGAACCTCTAGAAAAAGCTAGAACCCTAGAAAAAGCTAGAACCTCTAGAAAAACTAGCCCCCCTAGAAAAGCTAGAAAAACTAGAACCCATAGAAAAAGAAAAACAAAAACCAAATGCATAAACATCTTCTCACCATTGCAGCCGCTGCGCTGCTTCTTGGCGGGCATCAGCTCTGCGCTTCCCTCAACAACGCCAGCAAATCCGCCACAGCACAATCCACAGGCGGCAACATCGTCGACAACCTCCTCGGTTCGTTGCTCAACAGCCAACCCATCACAGAGCGTGAACTCGTGGATCGTTGGAACTACACCGGCGTGAAAACCGTTTTTGAAAGCCCCAACTACCTCGCACAAGCAGGTGGCGCAGCAGTGCGCTGGCGTCATCGAAGGCAAACTCGGATGAAAAAGCTCACCCATTTTGGACTCAAAAAGGCGCCTTACCACGTTTACTTTCAAAGCCGACCACACCTTTTGAGCCAATCTCAACGGTCATGCTGCTGAGTGGAACCTATGCGCTCGATGCCAACAAGATAGCGCCCACCTCTGCTTCCTCGGCGGTCTCTGTCAAGTTCGAACCTCAAGTAGCACGCACCACTTCGGGCGTGAGCATTTTTGTTTCGACAACGACAAACCTCTCTCTCCTCACCACAGCAAGCAAAATCGCGGGTGCAGTGGCGACTCCTGCGTTTGTCTTACGTGAGTTCTTTGCTCACCAACTACAAAGGGCCTCAAACTCGGACTTAGACTAAAAGAAATAGACGTTGAGAGTTGATAGAGCAGAGGGCATGTGCGCCCTCTGCTCTTGTATTGATTCACTAGTGGTTCTAGCTCTTCTAGAGATTCTGAGTTTTTCTAGAGTTTCAGTCCTTCTAGAGCTTCTAGTAATTCTAGTGCTTCTAGTCCAACCGCTAGCCCGAGCCACGCTTTGTCGTGGCGAGCATAAAAAGGGTCTGAGACCCCGAGCATGTGCGGTCTGCGACCCCGAGCGAAAAAGGGTCTGGAGTCACCTCTATTGTAATCAGCACAATCTTATTTTAAGGGCAAAATCGAAAACACCATTTTAGCGTTCACATTTTGCGCGATGTCGCGGCGAGCTTGAAGAGCAAGTTCGTCGGAGATGCCCAGCACATTTCGTTCATTTGACGAAAGGCGAAAAGCGCCCGAAAACCCTCCTCCGCACGCGTCATAGCAGTTCAATTCAGGCGGGAAATTCATAACTACCCTTCTCTCGTACCATACGCAGCGTATAGTCCAAGAACGCCTTCTGACGCTCACGCCCCCAACTCGCCATAAGTTCGCTCCACGCGTGCATCCTCCTTGATGTCACGCAAGTAGCATTTGCGCATCAGCAACATAAAAAGGTCGAGAAACTCCTGTTCGTTGCGCCCACCGAGAAGCGTAGCGCACGCAATAGTTGCTCCTGCGCCGTGTGCGCCACATAAGCCGCATCTCGGCCGACACACCCACGCTCGCACCAATGCCCGCCATCTCCGTTTTACAGGAATCGCCTTCACCGTCAATCGCTGTGCGCGCGAGAGAATGGTAGGCAAAAGTCCCTCCGCGCGATGGCTCACGAGGAGAAACACCGTGCGTGAAGGCGGTTCTTCGAGCAATTTCAAGAGTTTATTGGCACAGGCCGTGTTCATCAGTTGGGCAACACACCAGCACCACGCGCCATCCCTTGCGAAGCCGACAGCGCCAATTTCACCAGTTCATCACTTTCATCAGCAAAGATTTGCGGTTGTTGGTTCTCAATCCCCATCTCCTTCTCCCCAGAGTTCGAGGTCGAAATGCGTAGTCTTTTGAGCATCTCCCTCCACTCTTGATCCAGAGGTCAGCACACCACGCGCGTGGCGCCGAAGCATTCTTGGACGAATCACGGGAAAGACGAAATGCAAATCAGTGCGCCCATTTCTGCGTCATAGCGCATCCGGCACACACGCCAGCCAGCAACCGTCACTTCCTGCTGAGCTTGAAGTCCATCTTGGGGAGCATTAAGTCCGTCCTTTGGAGAAGAAAGTCCGTCTTGGGAGCGTGAGGTTCTGTTTGTGGAGAATGTTGTTGTGCCGTTTCGCAGAGCAAGGGAGTTCAGCAAACCGCAACGCGACATTGAGATGTCCTGCGCCTTCAGGTATCCTTCAGAGAAGAATGGCGTGGGGCACCTCCCACCTCCACTGGCTTAGCAACTGATGATATAGAGATGATTGAAAACATAATAGACGTTAGAGGGTAGACATTGACGTTAGGAGCTTCTAGAAAAGCTAGAGCCCCAGAAAAGCCAGAAAGACTCAGCCCAATCGCACCAGCCCTCTAACGTCTAACGTCACTTAATTCACAAATGCCGCCTTTGCACCAGTACCTTCATCAAAAGGCGTCAAGTCTGCGTCAGTGTCAGCACTGTTCCTCGATAAAGGCTGCGAGGTTGATGCGCACATCGTAATCGCTTGTTCACACCGATGTTGCCTTGCCAGCATTGGTGGTGGAATCTCATCGATAGAGACGCACAAAAGTGCGACTTTTGGTTGTCGGTAAAACACAAAGCGCATCACCGGCATCCCCCACGCTGGTTCGTGCCAAAGACATCAGTGGAATTGTCCAGTTTACAAGGCCCGGCAGATAAAAATGCCCGAGAGATACATGTCAGGATGGGCGTATCTGACTCTGCGCCATGGGCCTTGCCCATTTTGCAAATTCATTATCGAAAACCCCTGCCAAAGCACCAAACTATTAAGATGGCTAACACTACTAAGCTTATCTCCATTGAGCATAAACCGGTTGGGGATGCGTTCTCACCGTCACTTCTCAGGATGACGTAGCCTGGAGGCAAAGGATAAGTTTTGATAGGAGAAACGCGCAAACACACGCTTGAATGTCAGCATCCTTATTTTAACGTTCTTGTTCCAGTGGCATCAGCCGCGGAAAAACACCTTTGCTCCACAGTGGCGGTCATCAACATGGGCTGTTTTTGCTCCAAGAGCCGACCATATTCGCGAAGATATTTATCAGCATTCAGCGTTATCAGCGAGCGACGTAGCACCCGTAAAGGTGGGTTCATCAGCGTCGGCACAGTTCGCCGCATACCGCGTTTCGGCGGTAGTGGCGACCTCACCTTTGGTACAATCCAGAGTGGCGGTACCACCATGTTCGCCCGTCGCATTCAAAGATGTAGTCTTACCTTTGCCCAGCAATACCACCTTCTCCACATATGGTCTTCTTTGTCATCGCCGTCCTTGTTAATGGTATTTTTGCCATTCTCGTGCATCAGCACTCGAAAAGCGCGTTCAGTTGTGGCGCACTGGGCGTTTCTGCAGTCACATCAGCATCATCGCTCGCATTGCAGCACCACCATTGCAGCTGCAGCAGTCTACAAAACCCATCAGCAAAGTTTCGCGATAACCTTACATATTATTGCGTACGTTGGATTTCATCCTTCCTTTCTCGCCATGGCATACCGCGAGTGAAGCCTTTCGGTTCTGGTGCCTATTTTGGCTTAACGAAAACTGTTCATCATATCGCGTCGTTGTTGTTATTCGATTTCCAATGAAGTTATTGAAGCTGTAGGGCCTCTTAGGAGAGAAATTTTCTCCAATTCTCTTCCTAGTGGTTCCGTACATAAGGATATTCGTTACTTTCAGCGTTCCTTTCACTATACCCTTCGGTCATCAACAAACCAAGTCCCTTTGATGTCCACATAAATCGGCATAGCTCAGCAGGCTGCAGTACGCCGCGTGGCAAACTCCAACGTCAAAATACTTCTGCTATCGTGCGGACAAAAGGATTTGGCTAAAAGTGGCAGAAAGGATATGCTGGGCTGCACCGAGCGATCGTCAGGAAGTTCACCATATTCATTCAAGTCGAAAAGTTACATAAAACAGGCTGCTTTTCCAGCTCCATACACACCACACACCTGCTCCACATAGTCTCACTGCATCACTTGCCATAGCTGCAGAGCGCGACCCGTAGATTTTTCTGCATAAAAAGCGCCAAGTGAGTGCGACTAGAGTTTGCATATACTTATATCTCACCGTGATGTCCGTGTAGCCAGACCCAGTCAATGAAGCAAAAAGTAGTGCCTTGCGCCCAAACACCCACACTTTCACTTTGGCAATGGTGCGCGCTCCACACCACGTTACTGACCATGCTGGTGACTCGCAATTTCAGTGCAAATAGAAAAGAGACATCCGGAGTTTCAATCATGACAATGTGTTGGAAACCGAGTCTCGTTGTAGTCTCGAGTACCGTCTGGCTCTCTTCGGATAGGGCTGAAATACCAACTGTTCGTCGGCACCGTACTGCCACGTACGAAACTGCCGCACCCTCCAATACAGAAAGCGACGATGTTGCCACTCTCCACACACGGCGGCGAGTTTCTCTGGCAGATTGAGGCGACCACCACGCACGTGCCTTTCGTGTTCCACCTGAGTGCGTCACGTCTATGCGAGGTAAACCCCACGTTAGATTGCCCGCGCGTTCATGGGCACACCGTCCACAACTGCTTTTCTCTGCAGGGCGAGTGAAACCCGCGGCACTCGAAGTGAAACAGGTTTACCAAGCTGAGACACAGCCAAACTGCTCCAGGTGTCTGGCACATCACGTCCATCGCCTCTGTAGCTACTTCGTGGCCACCATCGCTTCCTGTGCCATTGCGCATTAGGCACCGAAGTGCGCGTTTCTTTTTGGTCTCTGCCCCGCTATGCCGGAAGGTCACACAGAGAGTTTGTCGTGTCAGTGCCTTGTGGTGGGTTCTCTCACAGACCACGGACGATCGCCCCGAACACCACCAGTGCTAAGGACCGCCACACACCATTAGAGATGCACATTTTCATATTGCTTTTCGCTTTGTAATGTAGTACGCATATTCTAGAAATCACTGTTTCCTCTTAACGGCAAGGATAGGGTGTTGCAGTTCCAACTGCTGCCTTTTGATCGCCACTGTCATACGTGTTTTGTTTCATTAGACTTTACCTATCAACTCCACTCTGATAAGCGGCTTACTCGTCATGGGGATATCCCACCTGCCTCTCCCCAATTGATAGTGAAATCAACAAAGGTTTTGAGTATCTTTTGCAGAGCCGGAATATCTCCGATGATAAGTTCAGTTTTATTGGGAGTTGGGATTGAGCGCACCACCTCCCACATCTCTCAAAATGGACAGTTGGCGTCTTCCAACTACTCTGGTTGCCCCCATCTTGATCAAGCAAACCCAAGACGGAGTTATTATTCTGACTTTATGCTCTGCAAAATTATTTTTGCAGGCGTAGCGGTCGTGTTGCTACTGAGAAGCGTGATTTCGTCTATTTTGAGTTTTGCACTTCGTCTGAAGCATCACCGCCCCTCCGATGGCTTGCACCCTCGTCCTGATCAGCAATGCGCACGTCCACCTGCAAGCGGTCGCGCTCTCTCCGGACCGTAAACATATAGTGACCATTGACGCAAGATGGAAAAATTTGCTGTATTTTTGGGGATAGGGCAAGCGATTGCCTGTTCGCGATCCGCTACGCTCTGGCCACTCACTATGCCCCCACTCTGAAATAGGTAGGTTTCCTTCCAACGCACTCTTCCAGTTGTTCAGGACCACCGGAAAAGCTGGCCAAAACCTTTGCTGGCAGTCTCCGAACCCACTGCGTTTCGTTAAACAATGCACCGTTGCGTCTCGGTGGTAAAACGTCTATTGCGTGGCGAGAAACCAATGCCTAGCACATGATCTTTCTCCAAGGTCTCATCAGGCGCACCTACCCGTGGAGTTCACCGTCATAGAGCTTTTCGATTAACCGTTCGGGCAGATAGAAACCATAGGTGTAATCCTTCAAGTCGTTGTTGGCCCTCAGCTGCACGTTGCCTCGTGGGCCACCGTGTTTGCAAGGCAGCCATCGCGAAGTTTTCAATCGCAGTGCTGGCGCAGCGACGAGCGGCATCGGGCGAAAATGTGTGTTATTAGTAGAACGAGACTCCTGACGGAGTAGTGGTTCTATACAAACAGTGGGTGTTGAAAACGACCACCAGCGCGGACGATTGCCCACCACTTGATGGTGAACCGTCCTAAAATCGTAGGCCAATCCAATCTATCACTGCCATCAGAGGCCATTATCGCGCCGTCTTTTTCACCACCAGCGTCACCTTCGCCACGTGCAGCGCATCAACTGCACCACATCGCGTCCATTCCCTGCGGAAAAGCTGGTTTCGCGAAACCACGCCTGTGCGTCTGTGAGGCCATCGTAGTGATGTACCCGATACACCGCCGACATGGGCATGCGCGTTCTGCGAGTGAGGTTGCCGCTTCATGGTCACGATGCGCAAGTAGCTTGCCTTGTAAGGTGCAATGTCGAGTCGAGTGAGAGGTGTCAATTGCGCATCCGCTCCGTGAGACACCCGTACCATCAAAAGATGCAAGCTTGCGTATGTTTGGCCCCTCTGTCAATTTGTCTCAAAAATACTCTACTGCCTTTTGGCCGGATAGCGGCAGCATAATTATTGGACATGGTCATTCGCCGGGCGAATACCAATCGCTTCCCTTCGTTGGCATCAAACCAGGAAGTCGTATTGTCCGTACACCTGAAGCGGTTTTGTCCATATCGCATTCGAGCTTTGAATCAGCCGCCTTTTCCAAGTCAGTGGGAGTTATTGTGGTGACATATTTCTTTCACAATTTCTTTCCGCTTCTGCCTCCTCAGGAGATGATGTGAGCTCAAGGCTCACCACTTCCCTGTCTTCGTGGAAGTTGTCGCGCCAGTGCTATGTCGCCTGCGCGAGTGCCTCGCATCATCAATGTCAAGCACTGAGGGACATCCAGACTCGGGCGACTTCCATGCTCTTGGCGCGTCAGCTTCCACCTCAAGGCATAAGTCCTTGAGCAGCTCACAAAACTGAGACATGAAAATATCAATATCAGGAGTGGTACAGAGTTTCTTCATAAGGGTTTAGGACGTTATACTGTGTTAGGGCGTTAGAGATTAGGCGTTAGAGTGCTGCTGCAGATTAGGCTAGGTTCTTCTCAGAAAAAGCTAGGAACCTGACAGTTCTTTCTAGAAACAGAACAACCAATGGTGTTCACCTTCTGTTGGAGTCTCGCGCTGCCTGGCAGCGATGAAAATAAAAAGGTGGGTGACAGAAACCGCCCCTTGTTTCTTCGCTGCTGAGCAAAACATCCATATGTACCAGCCATGAAAGCTCATAGGGTTTATCATCAATACCTCCATCGAAGACTTTCATGGGCACGACGACCCTTCAAACCGTCCATTTTCTCCAGCAGCAACGGCAGCAAAACTTAGCGCCATGCAGCCCCACGAATGAACCAGTGTCTCTCCACACTGAGTCTCAAACGCCCAGTGTGCGTGACATGGTGCACGCGTATCGTCACGTTATCCTCAGGTTTAGGATGCCACTCTCCCAAAATTCATATTGTGTGAGGATTCCTTTGAGCGCTTGGCTCTGACTTGGGCACAACATCGGATTTTCACTCTCTCTCAAAAAGAATGTTTTGATTTCTCATGCGTTACCGAAATGAGACATCGCCCAAATGGGTAAGCTTGAATGGATTGATAAATCGGTGTTTTGGCGGAATTATTGTACTACTGTAGCCTTGGGCCTTTGGTCTCCGCTACAAATCATAGATGCGAAGAAGTTCACCACTTCACATAATAGGGTGTTCACAAATCTTAACCTTATAAAACACGTGACAATTCCTATCACGTTTAGAATTATCAGCGTCAAGGCACAAGGATTATAATACCAACTATCGGCTGTAAATATACGTCCATTGGATATTAATCTCTCACAGAGCCTCTGTACGGGCGTCAGGAGGAAACTCCGTACTTCTTACCCGGGCATTAAGATCTGCAGTGGGAGGAAAACAGAACGTGAAGCATCATTCGGAGATGGAACCACCCATTTTATATTCGTCGATGTCCCCTGCTCATCTGTTGTACTCCTTAAAAACACGTACTACTGTGGAAATGGTTCTTGCCTCTAAAATAGCTATTAAAATCCCTCAAAAAGAGAATCTTCCAGCTCCAGTAGGATATTTCTCATCAAGTTTAGCTTAGAGCTTCATCTCGTGTCATCAGGGTATGGCCAAGTAATAACATCATTATGACTCACGATGACGTGGAAAGTATACTCAGGGCGGTGTAGAAGGAAGAGGCATGAAAATTTCCATCAAGTGAACGGTTTGCAAAATAAGCGTGACTCTGTTTTGTGTACTTCTTGGAACCCACAAACACTCTAGGAAAAATATGCTTTTCTGCACCCAGCTGTCGAATAAGTTTCTGGCTTCACCGTGCAATTATACATTGAACAGCTGCACTTTGAGACCACACAATATCACTGTTGTCGATGGGCCAGACAAACTTTCGTCTAGCGACTTCACCACACAACAATAACAAGGCGTCTGCACATCAGGACTCTCACACCTTTCTCTGTTTTTCTGGCAACATAGGCACCTGCAGCTTCTCAACTTCCCAGGGCTCCACTTTTGCTCCAGAAATCGGTGGACATCTTGAAAGGCGTTTCGTGGTTGGCAGTATACATATAGTCGAGTGATGCCAGCCTCATAAGGGATGCCAGCGGGAGAATCTGTCTCGGTGGGAGCTGGACAACCCATCCATCTTTGGCGCACCCCCTGTGGTGGAAGAGGTGGGATCTTGGCACGCTCACCTGACGCAAAAATAAGAAAAAGTTAGAAGGCAATAATTACGGCTGTTTGGCTGGCAAACACGGGCTCACTTAAAAGCGCCAGGAGGTATCTGCCAGCACACTTTGATGGAATCGAAATCTCGTACGCACAGCAGGCTGCCATAGGGCATCAGTTACGCAGCGTCGATGCACACCAAACGTGGGGGCAAGGCGTTGCTGTTGCGGCTGTCGTTGGCTCAGCCATGCGTTAGCCACATATTTATGCGCTCGCCAGCACCTGCCACTTCGTCGGCGCCCAGCAAGAAAAAGGGCACAAACGGATGTCTCGTCTCGCTGTCGGTCATGTTTATGCGCCTCAACCCGACGTTTTCCGCCAGCGTTGAACATCTTTGGGAATTGTACGGTTGTCTTTGCTGGATTCTCATAAGCTTCCTTTGCGGCATCCCACTCTCCGCCCGTCATGCGGCGTCGACATGCACACCCTCGTCTTTGTCCACGGTGGCCGCACCTGTGTGCTCCCTTCCACCCCTATGGAAGGTGTATTTGCTCCGAGGCTTCCACTTTGCTGGTCTAATCTCCATCACCAAAGTTCCAAGTGTTGGCTGGCAGACATGCGCTGACTCGGACCCATCTTGGTTGACAGCGAAGATGAGAACACCTTTGGCGGTCCTCCATTGCGGTGGCAGATTGACGGTGGTGGTGCCATCCTGATTCACATGCAGTGCGGCGTGTGTTTTCATCCTCTGCGTTCGCGTCTACTCAGCCATTGTCGTCACGTCGTTCGTGGCAGTGATTTCATCACCATCGAAATAGTGATGGCCGTCGGAAAATCAATTTTCAAACTCAGCGTATCTGCTTTTCAGCCACCGCCGTGGACTTAGGACACCTCTCGCACCACACCAGTTCATCGGAGCGGACAAGCTCCTAGCAGCAGCAACAAACGCTGCAATGAAACAATAGGTCTTTTGAAACAAATGAGCTCATTGACTTCTGTGTTTTTCCTATCACGTACATGGATATATAGCTCTTTTTGGGGAAAATTAGGCGTATCCCACTGCTGGAAGCGCTTCCAGGAGGATTAACAACTCGGAAAGCTCCATTACATTGGTCATGTGTGTGCGACAACATATAGGGCCTCATTTTTCTTCCTCAAACAAGCACCTTTTATGGTAGACTAACGCTTTTCGCACTGGCATACTTGATTTTCAGTGTAAAGCTAAAACCTTATCACACACAAGACCATCACTCAAGAGCTGAACAGTTGTTTTGAAGAATTCTAAAGTCTCTCTAGGACTCTTAGTTCCTTAGCTTCTCTACGAGAGACGAACGTTTTCGTTAAAGCCAAATGAGCAGAACCGAGCTTGCTCGTGTTATGCCATGGCAAGAAAAGGAAGGATGAAACCCAACTATTACGTCCCAATCTCCTTTTTAGAGTTTAACCCAAATCGGTCATTAGGACTCAGAACCGATTTCATTGAATTGTTGAGCAGTTAGTTGGTGGTAAGAACTACGATCGTAGCATCTAAAAGCGAGGAGAAACGGCAGCAAAAGCACCGCATAATCAAACAAAATGCACTATATTTTGCCAACGAAAACCTCTAGCACATACCACTTTTTCTCGCATTTTGTGGTGGCAGCATCACGCTTTTTGCCCCATAGTGCTGCCATCATCAGCCAGGAAGGACTGTGCTTGTGCCAATGGGCTACCTCTTCACCACCATCATGGGGCCTTGCAATGCTAAGGAAGGAGAACACTCACGATTTCACCAATTCAATCTATTATATGCAACACATCATCATTATTTTTCAGCTTCTTTGTTTTTGCGCCTGGTTTCTCTCTCGTTTTTCTATCCGCAACGAGAAACGCCTCCCTAGGTGGCAAACAATATGGCAAGTTCAACTCTCTTGCTCACTTTGGCACACATCGCTTTCTATTTCGGTGCCCTCTATGAGGCATACAGCAAAGACATGGAGATGAACTCTCTCTCGTGGTTGGGGGCAGGAGTGATGCTCTTTGCCCTACGCCATGCTCTTTTATGTCATGTATAAATTGCGTGATGTCTGGACGGTGAAACTCTACATCGTGTCAACCAACGCATTGACCGTAGCCTTCTCTTTAGAACGGTGCGCCATCCCAACTACTTTCTCAACATCATGCCTGAACTCATCGGTGTGGCTTTTGCTCTGCAATGCTTGGTTCACCCTCTGCATCGGCTTCCCCCTCTATGTGGTCCTTCTCATCGTGCGCATTCGCCAAGAGGAGCGTGCCATGAGAAATCTCTTTGCAGCGGAAGACGTTAAAAATAGACGTTAGAAATTAGACGTTAGAAGGACTAGAGTTCCTAGTTCTTCTAGAACTTCTAGAACCTCTAGAAAATCTAGAAGCACTAGCCCTCAAAAAGAGCCTCTAGTCGAGAACTAGAAGCTCTCGAAGAACCGATCCCGCTTGTCGGGGCGAGCATAAAAGGGTCTGGTTCACTCCTATCCAGTCGTGCGTGTCTGCAGGTTGTGCAGTTTCAGTGTGCGCAGCCTTCTTTTCTAGGCACCACTTCCACCTTGAGAAGCGCACATAGCCCTTCTTCACATCGAGGAGCTTGCTTTCACGCGAGACGTAGGAGTGAACACCACACTCTGTCTGATGTCTCCCACGTTCACATCCTTCTCTTCGACCTTAGACTTGGTGTGGAGCGTTGGGCGGAACGAACCGGGATCACCGAAGCGAACTGCGTCACGCATCGCGGAGCGCATCAATGAGTTCCACTTCGAGCGCATCGAGCGCTCGCCTTGATGTCGCTGGAAGCGAGGCGCACTTCTTTTCGATGCGTTCAATGATCTTTTTGGTTGCTCACCACAGACACGCCAGCAATGGCGGGGGTGATAGATGACTTCTTGCGTGTGGGTTTCTTGCGTTTTACGACTTTGTACTGAATCATGGTATAAACGATTTAGTGGTTTGATAAATAGGTTGGATTTTCATCCTTCGTTTTCTCGCCATGGCATAACTCGAGCAAGCTCGGTTCTGCTCCATTTGGCTTAACGAAAAACGTTGATTGTTGTTTTGGGGCGAAGGTTCGTTTTCTATGTCTCGATCAGCCCCGATGACCGAATCATTTCGAACGTCCTTCTATATATATAGGGTGAGATATTGCCCCAAAGAGTGATCGGGAAAAACTGCACTTTTTCAAAACCATCCTATTTGTTCTCTCCACTTTGCAGAAACAACGCAAACCAGGGATTTAGAGGTTCTAGAGCTTCTAGGGATTCTAGAGATTCTAGTCCTTCTAGGGCTTCTAGTTTCTCTAGTCCTTCTAGAGCTTTTAGTCCCTCTAGCCTCTAATTCACAAATGCCGCCTTGCTCGCTCCCTCATCATAGTCCTTCAGCGACTCATCACGAACCTCCAGAGCGACCCAGGAGGTGGAATGCGTATTTTATAGCGCGCATTGCGGTCAATGTTTCCCATCTTGTCCTCTGCGGTGTCAGAATTGCCCAAGCGGAAGAGGCGAACCAGCGTGTTGCCCTTCGGGTCGGTAAACACAAAAACGCAAAAAAGGGCATTCCCGCATTCGTGCTTTTGCCAAAAAGGATCTATCGTCTTATTCTCCTTTGTCAAATGCGCCTTCACTGGGCATGAAAAACGATGCCATCAGCGCTCTGTCACCATTCTTGTTGCTCTCATAGCTGGCTTTCTCTAAAACCAATAAAATGAGAAGGAGCATCAGGAGTAGAGTCACAAAAGCTGCATGCTGAAATAGGGATAGTCGGTGGGATTTTCAGCATTGAGTTCCTCGTAAGACTTCTTTCCTAAATCGCCTTTAACACAAAATTTGCCAGGCACCTTCTCTAGGCTTATTCTCTTGAATGAATATCCCTGGGGAAAAGGCAAAGTCTGCATGTCAAACAGTGCCATCACACGATGCAGCACCACCTCCACTGTCGGTTTGGTGACATACACCCCACCCTTCAACTCAAACTGATTTCTTTTCACTTCACCCACCGCCAGCAAAAGGCAATCCATCGATAAAGTCATCAATAGATTTGCGCAGATAGGCCTGCGTGGACAGAGGTTCACCAACATCCGACAACGAAGCTTGCTGCAAATTCCCCACAAAGGTCAGTGTCTCTTCAGTGTTCGTGTTTCGGACTCGTGAGCGGTGACTTTGAATTGAAACTAAACGTCATGTAGGGACCATCTTGTCGCAAATTCTGCACCTTGCCTACACCCATCACATAAAGGCTCACCAGTTTATCATCATAATCACCATTATCAGCATTGACACTATTCGCACTGCCATGGCGAAGCGACCCAAGCGCATCTCTCTCTGTGGGCTTTGCGCAGTGACACTGCAGGCTCTTCCAGTCCATCGCGTGCATCGGAAGCACACCCATCATTGTCCCCATCACAGAGACACACACAGAGAGCGCGAAACACACGCGCGCAATAAACGGCATCATTCTTGTCATCATATTCGGTCGTTCGGGTTTTTGGGTGTCTCCCTCAAAGTTATTCCCACCAAAAGTATCGTCATGGAAGAAAACGATCTGCTCCATCCCTCCAAGGCGCAATCGTCACCTTTGTCCACTTTCAGCGTATGAGACAGATGTGCCGCCATTGGGTGGGATTTCATTGTCGCGAATCGTCACATAGATTTTTATAACTCTTGTTGCGCTCTATGCCACGAGGCAGAGCTATTTTCGTATTGGTCTACCGGTACAAAGCCAAATAATGTTGCTTTCAACCTCACCTTCACATAAGGATAAGGGTTGTTGTCTGGAGCGTCGGGCAGCACGCCATATTCGTTCATGTAAAACTCTTTTCGTCACATAGGGCAAACCACTGATGTCTGAACCTTCACTGTTAGGCACGATGGCCACGGCCAACGCTTTCGACACCGCTCACCACCCCATCCTAGCTTCGCACGAGTTCCACTAGTCTCCGCTTTCCACACTGCCCAGCACTGTCTTTTTGGGAAAAATTGTGCAAACTCAGCAAGGTGATGACTGGTGTTCAATGCCGCCTATAGAGTGGAGTTTCCTCCACCATCACATAGAGTTTCACCTTGGCTATGGTGCGCTTCACATCCACCGTGACCACAGGCTGACCACTGAAGCTGATGTTTTTCGCTTCTCCCATCATCACCATATATTTGAACTGCGCACTGTTGTAGTCAATGTTGCTTCCACCTCATGGCGAAAAGGCTTGTAGCCTGGTCGTCGGCACTGTTCAGTTGCTGCAAACACCCGTTTGCCTGCAAAGCTCCCAACGTGGTGATTTCGCTGGGTGCGACTTTTCTCCAAACGTGCCTTCACGCCTGTTGGCAGAATTGAGCATCACCACAAGTTTTTGCCCATCACATCCGCCTCGCTGATGCCATCGAGATAGACGCCACTGCAGGTATTGTCCAGCAGTCGTAGCACGCTCTACGTGCCACTCACCCATTTCTCCTTCTCGCCGTTGCCGCGGTTTGAACCACTGGCATCGAAGTGAAAATAGCCTGCGCATTGACATGAGCCTTCGACCCATCGGCATTGAAAAACACGATGTCCACCGTTTTGTGTAGGCACCTCAGGGTCGGCAGTGGTCTCCGTGCCACGGGCGCATTGGGCGCGCGCGTAGGCTCTTCACCGCGGTCGATGGTGAAGGTGACATACACTCGCTCCTCGTCTGCCACTGGCTCATCTTCATAGCCTCGACAAGATGCCCCACAAACGACACTCACCAAGAGGAAAAAGAAAGGATATAAGAATCGTATACATTTATAGATGTGGCTTATCGGTTGAACCCCAATCGGTCATCAGACAGTTATACTACGAATCGTAATTGAAAAGATCGGGTTCTATGCCAAAGCCTTACGCATAAGTTATAGGCTGTGCAGAACGACGCCCAGTTCGTGGGACGCACCACGATGGTTTCGGGATTATCCGCAGAAGGTACCAATGAGATAGTGCATATCGTCGTCGCTGAAATACTCTATCTTCACAAAGGCGCTTGCTCACCATGGGAGGGGCATTCACGCCCGAAGCACCATTCCAGTTGATGGTGCATTTGGCATAACCTCCGTCTTTCTTCATGTCGGCGGTGTTGCCAAAACCCACCCATTTGGGCTGACTTCCGCTTTCCGCTTCCATCCTCCCACGTTGGAAAATAAGCCTGACCATTGGTCTTACCATCTTGGTTGAGCAAGGTGAGTTTCACACGCTTCACCCCCGGTTTGAGGTCAGTCATCTGAATCAGCACATCGGTTTTGCTTCTGCGCATTGGAAAACGAGGGGTCGCTCGCCATCACATTAAATCCGTGATACACCAGTCGTTCGCCTTCTTGCTCATCGGCTTCCCAAGGGGCTATGCGCACATCCACCTGCAAACGCTTCTTCTCACGGATGGTGTGATGTAGTGGCGATTGCGCAAAAAGGGAAAACTTTGCTGTAAAGATAAGAATTGGAGCAATCGGGGTTGTCGGTGTCATTGTCTGGCTCTGACAAATCGCCGTGCCGATGTTGAAAGCCTTTGTCTCTTTGATTTTTCCAAAAACTCTGCAGCTCCCGGAGAAGGGCAGATAGGCTCTGCTGTCCCCATCACTGGGATTGTCCACCCACAACCCACTTCTGTTGGTAAACGTAGTGCCTTGAGGGGCAAAAAGACAGCATCACCGCTTTCAGGGATCAGCAGCCTGTCCACCATTGATGTCGCCATCTCTTGGGTCTTTTTCGAGCAACAACTCTGGCACATAAAACGTGTACCGATAGTCCTTGAGGTCATTTTTCGCTTTGCGACACATCGCTCGCCGTGTAGTCAATGCCTTGATAATTAACAGGTGGTCTTCCGGCTGTGGCTGTGCGTACCATGGGTATGCGCGATTGGTCGTCAAAGATGTCGCTGTAAAACTTAAACTCGCGTGGCTTGTGGTTCATGTCGAACAGCGGAGTGTTGAAAAACGACCAATAGCGCGGACGGTTGAGCAGCATGATGGAGAATTTCCCCAACCGAAAGGCCATTGCAAAATCGCGTATCGTTCTGTTGCTATTGACGTAGGCCGCTTCTTTCAACACAAAAAGTCACCTTGGCCATGCAGCGCATCAATTTCACCACCCTCATCTCCACCTGCCGGGAAGTGTTGAGGGTCTTGTTCGCTCTTGCCTTTCCCTGTTGCGTTCATTGGTCACTGTGATGTTCTTATACACCGCCGACATGGGCATGGGGTAATCCTAGCATAGTCACTCAGCATCCACCTGGCGCCCACACCACATCGCGTCCTCGATACTTTCTATAAGGTGCAATGTCGAGATGCGACAAAGGTGCATCTGTTCCGTCTAAACACCTTGCCATCGAAGATGCGCGCTATGTTTGTCGCCACTGCAGTTTGTCCCACACGGCATTATATTTTCGCTGAAGCTCCATCGTGATTCCGACGTCACAGGCGCATACCAGTTGGTGCCTTCGTTGGCAATAAACCAAAATCGTATTTCCCAGAGCAATTTGAAAGGGTTTGTTCCATCGTGCTGTTTCCCCTTTGTCTGCACATAGCGTTGTTCAATCTCCTGCGGATTGGAGGTCTTCACGTTATACACAATCACTCCAGTTTGGCTATCGGAGATAATCAACCGCAGGGTAATGATTTTCGACTCCCAGTCTGTGGTGGTAGTGCTGATGGACGTATTGCAACCGGCTTTGCAGGTTCTAGTGGTCATCAGCGCCACATTGGTAGACATCCAAATGGGCGTCCTGCCTCTGCCTCACGCTCACTGCCCACCAAAGCATAGTCCTTGGCGCAGCTTGCGAAGCGCTGGACACAGCGAGCGTCAATATGATAAAATGCTTTATTTTCAACATGTCATGAATTTTTAGCCATACATTTCTACAACATCCACTTTGCTGCATTCATGTTCAGTGTGTTTCATCTGACCATTGGGGGTCAGAAAATGTAATCGGTGCTAGAGAAGGGCAATACACTCGCTCCCCAAAAACGTCGAGTCGCTGGAGCGGTATGACTAGTGAAGGATTATTGAAGGTATAAGCATTTACCGTACCAGCCTCCGCAATATCGTAGGTTTGTAATTCAGGACTATTTACGTTACCATTCTTGTTCACTGCAAGAGTTAACCATCTACCGACATATCTTCCCCAGTACTCACTTCCAGTGGGCGCTCCAGGCACGTTAAAAACACGCATCGTGATGCCAGCCTCGACATTTGGATTCTTAAAATCACCCCAGCATTCTGATGAGGATGACTTCGGTGTCGGCTTCACACCTGCTGCGATGTAATCAGTCATAAATTTCTTCCAGCCCCCACAGGTTCGTCAATGTTACCCAAATGACGAGAATGTATAACAAATCGGCTTTTCTGTCACAAAACTCCCCGCGCTGTTGTCTATCCATTGCCCATAAAGCGTATAGCGATATGCCGTACAAAAAGGGTGTACCCACAAAACGTAAGGCGAAGTAGGTATGATACCCCTCCTCATTCTTAGAATCAGAACTATTATACCCCAGCCACTATAATAATAACTGGTTACATTTTTCAGACTAATCCCACTTACCGTAATGTCTTCTGTTTCTTTCCTCCAAACTCCTTCAGGGATGGAACCTGAAAAAGTTTATATTGAGCATTGTCCGGGAAATACACTACGTATCATAGATCCAGTGGGTAAAAGTCCAGCGTAGGTTATTGGTCAAAGGAGCCGCATCAGGCTCTGTCGGAAGAAATTTCAAAAATATCACTAAGCTCCGATTTGATCTCATCATATTTAGTGACGGTGTGCCGCATAGTCACTATTCTTATAGAGTCCAGTTTCCTGTACCCATACCAAGAGGCCAAGTGTTGATGTGCTTTCCCTGCATAGCTCTCTTGAAAGAGGAGGAGGCCCGTCAAACTCAAAGGAGAAATGGACAACTCTTCTGCTAAAGTGGCATCCATGAAATAAGCACGCCCCGATTTGTGTGTGTATCGAGCGCAACACGATTCGAGGATCGACCAACGGCTGTTTCATAGTCACTGCAGGATCGGACTGTTACATTGTAGATATTCAATTGAATAGAAAGTCCAGAACTCTTATAGAGAGGTTCACTCAATGTCTCATCTATAGATTTCACCCAAAGATAATAATAAGGGTGTCCACTCGCCCTCTTGCGCTGTTGTTTTACTCTCTTCAAAGGATGCCTGTGGAAAGTCGTTCTCTTGGGTTTACAGCAAAAATCACTATACTTAAAAAGGGGACATCGTACTGCGTGACAAAATTATAGGCGTGGCCATTGTCTCCATAAGCATGCCAAGTCAAAGGTCTTTCTGGCTGGGCTGCCCTAAATTGTTCACTTGTATCCATCCTCCCACAGTAGAAGAAGTTGACCGTACACCGATGCCACGAATGAGATAGGAATAATAGGCTGGCTGCCAAGTATTTTTGGCATAGAAGGGGTCTTGATTGGCTTCATAAGTTTTTCCCCAAAATGCGAGTGTTATTCCTAAACCGCATGCACAGCAGGCTGCCGTAGGGCGAGAAACTGGGTTCGGGATCGAGGCCACCAAGCGGGGGTGTAACCTCCCGCCTCGCGATTGCCATTCACCACATACATGCGTACACCCCATTTGTGCTCGCTCCCCAAAGCATTGGTGCTCACAAACCAAAAGGCACGTGGATGTCTTCGCCCAACTCCACACTTTCGCGGGATTAAACATACGGCGGGGCAGCGCACGCTTTGTTGATGTTGTAGGCCTTCGTTGTCGCGTCCACTCTCCACCGTCATGGCGTCGAGATACACATTTCGTCTTCACCAATGCGACCATCCCACTCGCTGATCCAGAGTGAAAGTGTATTGACCATTGGTTTTCAACTTTGTCGTCTCGCCTCCACCGTCTTCCACGTGCTGTTGGCCACCGCAATGCGCGAACCATCGCCGTTGCGCAATATCAAAAACACATCGACGTCTTTCTTCTTACCCAGCGTGAGGTTGATGGTCGTTTTGCCGTCTTGACCCACCACCAAGGCTGCATCGAGGTCGGGCGCGTGGGGTCGCTCTTGTCACTCTTGTCACTCTTGTTGCTCTTGTCGCTCTTGTTGCTGTCATCGTCGCCAGCTATGGGCTGCGAGGCGACGATGCGCGATTCAAAAGGCACATTGCCCAAATCGAGACTAAGAGAAAAACTATCGGCACGCTGCTCCACTCTGGGCTGCACACGCACAGCCAGTTCGTCGGAACGACAGGCCACTACGGTGGCTACCATTAGGGACGGCACACAACACTACGCTGGTGAGGATGAACTTCCTCATTAGGGATGATGCTTTGAGATATACTGAATAGGTTGATTTTTCATTGCGAGCTTTCAAGTTCTGGCACTACTAAAGACACTTTGTGCAGCTTTTTGCTCTTTCTCCTCGCTCACTTGGAGAATGGATTGCAAAAATACTCCTTTCCAGTTTATTATAACCTTTTTAAGTCGCAAAAAATCAACAATTTCGCAATTACCCCCGATTTTGCTATATAGAAAGCAATACCAGATATGAACACCGATTTTTCTGAATACGCCCTCGCAGATAGCACTAATTCGCTCTCCCTCAGCTCTTCTAGAGGATTCTAGTTTTTCTAGGACTTCTAGAGCTTCTAGGGCTTCTAGTTTTTCTAGGGCTTCTAGGGGCTTCTAGAGCTTCTAGGGCTTCTAGTTTGGCTAGCCCTGCGCCCCTTCAAATATTCTATCGCCCGTTGGGGTCGTTGTTGCAGCGTTTGAGGTATCTTCATACATCTGCGTGGCCACCTCGTGGCTCACCGCACGGGCAGCCCAACGTTGGCGTTCGCGGTTACGCTCCACGCGCTCTGCGTTGCGACGATACACCTCAATCTCCTTGCTCCGCTGCGCCAAAAACGTGGGCAGGTTGCTCACCAAATGGTCTGGCGTGAGTTTGCCATACGCTACCTTGCCGTAAACTCCTGCACGAAGACGCGACAGGTAGAGGTCCGATCTCCGCCAAATTCAGTTTGCTATATTCCCCACAAACGACTCTGCCACGGCTTCCAACATCTCTCCCGGGATTTTTGTCGCTGCTCCCCCACAAGCGCGCGGTTTCGCTCAACTGGATGAGTGACCCACGCCACGGCGGTCTGCGTGCCGTAGCGACGTCTCACCACTTCAACGCTGGGCGCACAACCGCAAAAAACAACGGTCGGCATCGAGTGCCATACATGCCGACACACTGCGGATTGTAACGCTCTAAAAAGGCGGTGCGTTCGCGCTGCAGGGGTCACAGACCCTTTTTCGCTCGCCCCGACAAGCGGGGACTCGGTTCCTCGGAGGGGCTAGCCAAGCTAGAAGCACTAGGCGCTAGAAACACTAGAATCACTAGAAAGACTAGAAGCACTCAGCCAAACTAGCCGCACTAAAAAGACTAGCTTCTCTAGAATAACTAGAAGCACTAGAACCTCTAGCCTCTCTATCCTCTCTAGCCGTCAATATCGAAGGTGTCAATTTTCATCGTTATTCAAGTTTTTAAGGGTGGGACATCCAATCATTTTCATCATCTCTCGTGCTATACGGCATCCGAAAAAAACACGCATTGCAAATGTTCAAGAAGAGCAACACTGCGCAGAGCACTAGAGCAACAAGCGCAGCATAAACTGCCGAAAATCAAAACGAAATTCCACAAGGTTCAATCAAAAATACTTTGTTTTCTGGGATAGATTAAATAAGTTTTCTGTCGAAAAATACATTTCATCTGTCGAAAAATGCACTTCATCTGTCGAAAAATGCACTTCACACGGCGCATTTCACGGACTGAAATTCGCATTTCACAGCCTGACATTCGCCTCAAAAACGGCACAGTGGGCGGAAGAGCATATTTGTCTTCATCGCTCGTCACGGCTTCCACCACCTTCTGTTCGAGATAGTTCCTGCGCTGCTGCTGGAAAAGCGCGTCTTGCTCTTCCTGCAATCCGTTTTTGGCCAAAAATGCTGTTTCCGCCATTCTTGCTCCGCTGCAAACCGTGCCTCCCGCTCCGCCTGCCACTGTTGCGCTCAGGGCTTCACGCTGTTCCTGCCACTGCTGTTGCTGCTGCTCGCGCTCCTCTCGCTCTTGGGCAAAACGACATTCGTTTTTGCCAATTGCACAACCGCTTGCCAACTCACCATGTCGTGGCGCGATGTTTTTCCAACCATTGGCGGCATAGTAGGCCACGAAACGCTCGGCTTCGAAGGCTGCATACCCCAGACTCTGGGCATAGCGCGCCACTTCTTCCACCGTGGGCGGATCGAGGTAGACCGGCTACGCTTTTTGTCCTTCGCTCTGCCCATCGTTTTTGGACTGTCGGAGGGGGAGAGGAGAAGCTTTCTTCTCTCTCTTCTTTACCACCAAAAGGTGGTTTGTTTGTTTGTTCGTTCGTTTGTTTGTTTGTTTACGCGCGCGTGAAAAACCGTGTTAAAGTGTTCATTTGCATCACTTTGCAACGCATCGTTTTGCACCACATTTGTGCGCATTGCAACACACTTTTTGCATCACTTTTTGCACTGTTTTCTGCATCAAATTCTGCATCATTTTGGGCGTCAGTTTTTCTGCATCATTTTGTCCATCCTGTGGAATACGTTGTTGAGCCTTTTCTGACTCAGAAAATGAACACTTCGTCTGACTTCTCTCGTCTTTTCTATTTCTTCGGAAAAGAAGGGAGGAAAATCTCAATTTCTTTTTCCTTAACGAAATTCTTTTTCTGTAACATCGACTTTTTCATCAGAAACAGACAGATTTTTCATCGGAAAAATCGTCCTCTTCTTCCGTCATTTCGCAGACCTCTTCCTCCACCGGTTCGGGACAGCGGAGCGCGCGGTGCGCCAACGAAGGGTCGAGGTGGAGAGCATACTGTCGAGGAGGGGCGAATAGAACGTCCCTCGTATCGGTTGATGACGAAGAGATTGAAATCTCTCGATGATGGCGCGGAGATTGTCCTCGTACCGTCCAGAAGGAAAAGCGAGCGACTCGCTAGTCGAGTTCGAGGGTGCAGTCTTTTTCAGAGCGCAGACGTTTGCAAGATGGCCAGATAGATGCCATAGGCCTGCCATCCCAATTTTGGCACGGAGTTTGGCAGAACGCTGTTCGGCGTAGTTGTCGATGAAGACCGGCACATATGTTGTTGCTAACCGCTCCCCTTCTTGCTGGCCGATGCGCGTCTTGTCGATGCGCTGCGTCTTCGCTGTCGTCCCACTGCGTCTTGCGGTGGTGCTTCTTCGCCTTGCGCTGCTGGTTGTTTGCGTTGCAGTGTTGGCTAGGTGCGTTGCAGCGTTGTTGTTGTTGCTGTCAAGCTTTTTCATAGTGAAAATGTTTTTGTCGCCTTCGAATTTCTCAATTCATTGGCCGACGTGTGTTTTAGGTTTTTCTTGCGCTTCCGCTCCTTTCCCAACATCGTGTTGTTTTAAGAAAAAAACGACGTGTCACTTTATAAAAACGACGTGTTGTTTTAGGAAAAACAACGTGTCACTTTATAAAAAACGACGTGTTGTTTTAGGAAAAACAACGTGTCATTTTGTGGTGAACGAAGGCAAGGTTTGTTTTCGTGGTAATCATTTATATGGGTCTGTGTCTTCCTCCCCACAATGTGAGAAGGAAAATGCAGGTTCACGCCGCAAAGTTACGAATTTCTCGAAAGTTTTACAAGAAACAGCGCATAGAGATTAGAGGTTAGACGTTAGAGGTTAGACGTTAGAAATTAGACGTTAGAGATTAGCGCTTACCTCTTAGCATTTTGTCGAAATCAGAATCGATGCGCTGCACTTCGCGTTGACCTTCTTGTTGAACTACCGAGAAATCCTCGGTAGTTGCCTCTTCACTCAACTCATTATCTTGATGTAAAGAGATTAGTCACTGCAAATATAATCATTATTGGGAGATAGAGAAATTAGAAGTTCTATTGGTTGTTGTGGCAAATCTCACAAGATTGTTGCTATCTTTGCCATATCTTATCCATTAACTCTAAATTGAAAGATGGGAAATATAGCCATGTCAATAGACCAACAAATAAGTCTCCTAGTGGAACGCGGAATGCTAGTGGAAAAATAAAACTTATGCACAACGCATTTTGGGGAGAACTCGGATATTATCATCTTGGTTTTTTATTGGTATGTGCTTTTGAGGACGCCACAAATGCTGAGCGGAGATTTAAGAGTAAGCACAACATTTGAAGATGTCGTGAGACTCTATGAATTTGAGTTTAGTTTGAAACAAACGCTCTTGAAAATATCTCCAGCGCATAGAAATTAGTTTGCACTAAAAGATGATTTATCGACTGTCCCTAGCCTATCCACAAAAACGCGATATGGTTTGCAGACCCTGAGAGTGGTTGGGCAGGAATTTATTAGGAAGTTTGATAAAATGGTTTACACCAACAGATTCAAACAAGACAACATGATGATTAAGAAACATCATGCCAAACACGCTGACAAATATGCTCCTGCATGGAAAACGCTGGAATATATGACGTTCGGGCAAATCATCAAACTCTATTGCGCGCTTAAAAGGAAAAAGACCAATTGGCCATTAGTCAATATTTCGCAGTGAACAATCCCAAAACCTTCACCACCTATCTTTGGGCGATTAAAAGAAACTCGCAATCGATGCTCACAGCAATGTCGCTCTACGACATGAACCTCCACGAGTCTATCCGCAAAGAATAAAGCTGGAAAAATGAATAACGAGGATAAATATAAAATTTCGGGGGTGATGTTGGTGATGGACCATCTGGTGGGGCAAATGGAAGAGCAAATCTCAGAGAGATTTTCGCGATGAGATTTATGATTTGCTTGATGGTTGTCGAACGTGCAGCAATTTGTCTTCTATCATGAATTCAATCATTGGAGGGCAAAGATTTGACTAATTTCTTTGGCGGAATGGAAAAATAGTAAAGTATTTTTGCATTGGAAATAGTGCCAATGCGTGACGTATCTTCTTCGGCTGCGCATTTGTACTTTAAAAGTGAAGGAGCTACACTGCAAATGTGTGGCCCTATTTTTAGTCACGTTAGAGGGCTGCGCAGTTGGGATAGAAGAAACTAGACATTTGAGATTAGACGTTGAGGGCTAGCACGGTTGAGCTAGATGCTCCTAGAAAAACTAGATGCTCTAGCCTCCGTGGAACCAGTACCGCTTGTCGGGGGCGAGCGAAAAAGGAGCTGCGACCCCGAGCGAAAAAAGGGTCTGCGCCCTCTAATCTCTAATCCCAATTTGCAAACCTCAATCGCTATTTGGAGGGATAACGACCACAAAATGAAGGGAAATGCAGAGGAGTAACATTTTTCACTATCACACAGAGGGGTGTAAATGGAAAAATGTGGTTTCGCTCTCCCAAATCGGTAGGCAAGGCCTCCCGCATTCCCTCTACAGGACTTTGCAACAAAGCAATCTACTAAGACATTTGTGCAACTAAGACGACATTTTCGAACAATGAAGATGAAACTATTTTTGCTCTCCGCTCTCTGCGCCGGTCTCTTCACGATGACGGCCTGCCAAAAAGGCAGAAAAGGAGGTGGAAACCACTTACACCGCCACTACTCCGCTGGTGGACAGCATTGATTTGCCCAAAAACTATGCAGCCAACATCAACTCGCTACGCAACGTGGAAGTTCGTTCGCAACAGAAGGGTCTGTTGCAAGCGGTCTACGTGAGCGAGGGACAATATGTGAAAGCCGGACAACCGCTCTTTTCGCATTGCTGCCGTGGGCGTGGACGAGGAGATTGCCAAAGCTAAGGCGGAGGCGGGAACAGAACGAGGATTGACTTGGAAAATGTGTCGAAACTGGCGGACAACAAGGTGGTGTCGGTCAATGCTGAAGCGTATGGCCGTGGCGAAACTGCGCAGCGCGGAGGCGGACTATCGATTGGCGGTGAAAGCGCAAACGCTTGTCGCTCATCAAGGCTCCGTTTTCGGGCATTTTTGGGACGCATTCCACTCAAAGTGGGAAGTCCGTGGACGTGGAGATTTTGCTCACGAGTTTGTCGGACAACCGAAAGGTGATGGTGTATTTCAACATCTCGGAAACGGACTATTTGGACTATCGCCTGCATCCGGAACGCTACACGGAGAGTGGTTTGCAACTGGTGTTGGCGAACGGTGATGTGTTTGGTGCGCAGGGTCGCATAGTGAATATGGGCGGACAGTTTCGATGCGGCGCGGGGACGATTGCGATGCGTGCGGAGTTTGCCAATCCCAACAATTTGCTGCGCAATGGCGAGATGACGGTGCGGTTGATGGTGAAGAGCGCAACGCGGTGATGATTCCGCAAGTGGCGGTGTTTGAGGAACAAGACCGGAAATATGTGTTTTGTGGTGGACAAGCACCAACGTGTGCGCCCAAACGTGCTGTGACGATTGGGGCTGAGTTTTTCGGGGGGCTATGTGGTGAACAGTGGTCTCGGGTCGGCGAAGCGCTATTTGGTGGATGGTATCCAAAAACTGAATGATGGCGATGTGGTGCGCTTCAAAACAGTGGATCTCACACGGCAATGAAAAATGAATCAACTCAGCGCGGACTGAGGGTCGCAGACCTTGCTTATGCCCTCGGGGTCGCAGACCTTTTAGCTGCTCGCTCCCGCGAAGCGTGCTCAGAACTCAGGCTAAGTCCTAGAAAAACTAGAATCACTAGAACCAATAGAAAAGCTGGAAACCACTAGCCCCACTAGAAAAAACTAGAAAAACCAACTCTTATGTTTTAAGATCTTTCATTCGCCGACCAGTGTTGTCGATTGTGGTGTCGCTGGTCATGCGCCTCACGTGGCGTGTTGGCCTTGTTCAATCTGCCGGTGACGCAGTTTCCCTCCATTTCGCCCCCAAAGGTGGAAATGTGGTGGCCAACTATCCCGGAGCGAACAACGAACTGTTGGTGAAATCCGTGATTATCGCTGGAACAAGCCCTCAATAGCGTGCCAGGGGATGAAATACACTAGAGAGCGATGCCGGAAATGACGGTGAAGCCACCGCGCTCAACGTGGTCTTCAAGTTGAGCGCGAGACCCCAATGTGGACGCGGTGAATGTGCAAAACCGCGTGTCGTCGGCCACCAACAAGTTGCCGCCTGAGGTGATCAGAGAAGGGGGTGAAAATCTCTCGCGGAAAAGTACGAGCATCTTGATGTATATCAACCTCTACAGCGATGACCCCACGGCCGATCAGGGTTTTCTCTACAACTATTTCGACATCAACATCGCCCCCGAACTCCTCCCGCGTGGACGGTGGTGGGCGACCTCGACGATCTCAGGCGCGCGCAACTATGCCATGCGCGTGGGTTTGCACCCCGACAAGATGATGAGCTATGGTCTCTCCACCGACGATGTGCGCGAGGCGGAAGACCAAAATGTGGAAGTGTCGCCGGGTAAGTTGGGCGAGAGTGGCGGGACTGCGCCCACAGGTGAAGGAATATGTGTTGAAATATCCAGGACGATACACCACAGAAGACGAATATAAGAACATCATCATCAAAAAGCACGAAAGGCGGCAACGCTGTGCGCCTGAAAGACATCGCCGATGTGCATTTTGAGCAACGAGGGTGTATGACATCTATTCCAGTTTCAACGGTAGGCCTTCGCGCTGCTGTGACGCTGAAACAAGCCTACGGCAGCAACGCACGCGACGTGATTGGCAGGTGAAAAGCCGCTATGGCGCATTTGCAAAAAGATATGCCCAAAGGGATGCACTATGAGGTGAGCTACGATGTGAGTCGCTTCTAGACGCCAGCATCGAAAAAGTGATCCACACCTCTTTGAAGCCTTTGTGCTGGTGGGCATCGTGGTGTTTGTGTTCTAGGGCGATTGGCGCGCTTCGGTGATTCCGATTTTGGCCATCCCCATCTCGCTGTTGGGGAAGTTTTCATCGCGATGATGGTGTTCAACATCACGCTCAATATGATTTCGCTCTTCGCCTTGGTCATGGCGATCGGTATTGTGGTGGACGACGCCATTGTGGTGATTGAAGCGGTGAATGTGGAGATGCTGCGCAACAAACTCTCGCCTGTGGAAGCCACGGAGAAGGCGATGAAGGAGATAAGCGGTGCCATCATTGCCATTTCGCTGGTGATGGCTTCGGTGTTCATCCCCGTGGCGTTTATGGAGGCGCTGAGGGCATGTTCTATCGCCAGTTCTCCATCACCATGGCATCGAGCATCTTGTTCTCTGCCTTTGTGGCACTGACCTTGACACCGGCTTTGTGCGCCTTGATTTTGACGAAAGAGCAAGAACACAATGTGAAGTTGGGTTTTGTGGGCAAGGCTTTGCAACGCTTCAATGCGCGTTTCGACCGTGGCAGCCAACGCTATGAGCGCGTGGTGCGCCGCACGGTGCGCATGAAGGCTTTTGACCCTCGGGCGATATTGGCCTGCTGCGGACTGGCCTACTGGGTGAACTGGGTTTGCCGGCAGGCTTCATTCCGCAAGAAGACCGGGGAATGATTTATGCCGTGGTGGAAACGCCTCCGGAACCACGATAGAGCGCACGAACGCTGCTGCACGGGCTTTCCGAAAATTGCCAAGGAAGAAGAGGGCGTGGAAGTGTGTCGTCGTTGGCCGGCTTTGAAATCTCTCGAGGCACGAGTGCCAACCCGGCAGTTGCTTGATCAACCTCAAAGACTGGAAGCACCGCAAGCGCACGGCGCGAAAGAGTTATCCGCGATTTGGAGGAGAAATGCAAGACCCTCACGCAGGCCAACATCGAGTTTTTCGAACCACCTTCAATCCCAGGCTAGTGGTGCGGCGAGTGGTTTTGAACTCCCGCCTGCTCGACAAGACGGGGAAGAATGACTATCACGAGATGGAGCGCGTGAGCAAGGATTTGTGAAAAGAACTCCGCAAGCGTCCCGAGATAGGCAATGCCTTCACGTTCTATCCCGCCAGTTATCCGCAGTTTATGCTCCACGTGGACGACAATGCGGCTTTGCAAAAAGGTGTGCAGCCGGGCAAGGCTTTGGAGAATCTGTCGATTTTGGTGGGGTCGGACTATCAAACAGGCTTCATCAGATTTGGCAAAACCCTACAAGGTGATTGTGCAGGCGGCTCCGCAATATCGCGATTTCCCGAACACTTGATGTACCACACGAAAATGAGGAGGGGAGATGGTGCCGTATGCCGATTTTATGTCGCTGTCGCGCACTTATGGTATGAGCGAAATCACGCGCCACAATCTCTACAACTCTTCTGAGGTGACGGGAGCGCAGGCGGCGGGTTATTCGAGGCGGTCAGGCTTTGCGCGCCATCGAAGAGGTGGCACAGCGCACACTGCCCAAGGGCTATGACTACGACTGGGCGGGTATCTCCGAAAGACGAAGCCGAACATAGCCAGTACAGGCGATCATTATCTTTATGGTGTGCTTGGTGTTTGTGTATCTCATCTTGGCTGCGCAATACGAGAACTTCTTGTTGCCCGTGCCGGTGATTATCTTCTTGCCGGTGGGCATCTTGGGCGCGTTCTTGTTTTTGAAAATGTGTGGACTGGAAAAGCAACATCTATGCGCAGACTGCGCTGGTGATGCTCATTGGTTTGCTGGGCAAGAATGCGGTGCTGATGGTGGAATATGCCGTGCAGCGCTAAGAATGCAGGAGAGAGACATTGGCAGGCTGCCATCTCTGGCAGCGGTGGCGCGTTTCCGTCCCATCTTGATGACGAGCATTGCCTTCTGTGGCCGGACTGATTCCGCTGGTGTTTGCCACGGGAGCTGGTGCCATTGGCAACCGCACCATCGGTACGGCAGCTGTGGGAGGTATGCTCATTGGCACGCTGGGCGGACTGGTGTTGATTCGGGACTGTATTACATCTTTGCTGGGATGACGGACAAATTGGTGCATTACCAAAAGGAGAAACCGCTGAGCGAGGAGAAGGATGTGGCTTATCGGAAGAAGAGAATTGCCACGAGTGCTGGGGGTGATGAGGTGTTTTTCCTAGAAGAACTCTCGGTGGAGGATTTGAATCGACGGCATTTGACACAAGTGTCTGAGGGTTTTGCCCAAGAGGATTTCACGCAAGATGAGAGCTGCGCAAGAGGATTTCACGCAGATGGTGCTGCGCAAGAGGATTCAGCGCAAGAGAGATTTCACGCAAAGAGGATGCTGCGCAGGATGATGCTCAAAACGTTCAAGAAGATGACGACGATGAAAAGAAATAAGATAAATGTGGCGGTGTGCGCTGCGGTGGTTTTGCTGAGCTTTGGGGCTTGCCAGACGCCGCAAGCCACTGATGGTGAAGTCTGATTTGAAAGAGAGTTGCTCAAAGGGGACTCTGCGCACAGGACACGCAGGACACGCTGCTGTGGTGGAAAACGCTTTGACGACACCACGCTCCAAAACGCTTATCGACGGCTTTTGGCGAACAATCGCGATGTGAAAATGGCGGTGCAGGATTTGGCGATGGCGAGTGCCATCTTGGCGAAGGGAGGGAGCTTTGCGCCCCTGTCTTCTCCGGGCAAAATGGGACTGGGAGCCTCGAAGGTGGGACGCTGCACGGCCGAAGGGGCAGGCAATGCTTCGACGGAGATGACGCCTGGTCACAACGTGCCGACGGTGATTCGGACCAGGGCGCGGGGGTGCAACTGGATTGGACAATCGACGCTGGGCACAAACTGCAAAGCGACAAAAAGGCGGCGGTGGAACGCTATCTGGCTTCGGAAGCTGGACAACGGGCGGTGAGAAATAAACTGGTGGCTGAGGTGGTGGAAAAACTACTACGCGCTCTTGGCGCTGGACGAAAAACAGGAGGTGATGCTGCAATATGTTGCACTGCAAAAGAAGGCGGTGCAACTTGCGAAGATTCAAAAGGAGGCGGACGCTGGTACGCAACTGGCGGTGGAGAAATTTGCTGCTGAGGTGGCGAAGGGGAAGCGGATGAGTGTGAGTTGCGCGAGGAGATTGCAGCTCGAACATACGCTGAACTTGCTCTTGGGGCGTTTGCCGCAGGCCCATTGTGCGCCAACCGAAAGACTTGGCGGCCTTGCCTTTGCCTTCTGCTGAGGGGCTTTGGCGGTGGAGCGTTTGTTGGCGAGGGCTGACGTGGTGCAGGCGGAACGACGAACTGGCGGCTGCGAAATGGGATGTGGAGACGGCGCGAGAAGGGAGTTTTTGCCGCAACTGAATGTGTCGGCTGCTTTGGGGGTGAACGGCTTTCAACCCGAAGTATTTGGTGCGCCTGCCGGAGTCGCTGGGTGGAACGCGCTAGGCGCTCTGACGGCTCCGCTGATCAACAAGCGGGCGATTCGTGCGCAGTTTGCTCAGGCGGATGCGCAGCAACTCGAACGCTTTACAACTATGAGAAGACGCTTTTTGGGGGGCTTTCGTGGAGACGCACGCTGCGCTCTCCAAATTGGAGCATTGGCTTTTGGTGGAGGGTCACAAACGTGAACAATATGCTGCGCTGACGCGTGCGGTGTCGGCTGCGCAACAGTTGTATGCGAACAACCGTGCTTCTTATCTTGGGGTGAACGACAGTGAGCGCGAACAACTGGACTGCCGCCTCTCACTGATTGACCATTGGAACAACTGAACACGCTGATTGGGATTTTTCTCAGAAAATAGACGTTAGACGTTAGAGATTAGACGTTAGAGGGTCGCAGACCCTTTTTCGCTCGCTCTCGACAAGCGGAAAACCGGTTCCTCGGAGGGCTAGTTTTTCTAGAGCTTCTAGTTCTTCTAGAGCTTCTAGTTCTTCTAGAGTTTCTAGAGCATCTAGCCCAACCGCGCAGCCCTCTAACGTCTAACGTCTAATCTCTAACGTCTAAAGTCTAATCTCTAACGTCTATTTTATAATTATCAATGATGTTTTGTCCTTTGGGTGTGCGCACCCGCGGAAGAGGGGAGGACGAGTTGAAGACAAACTGAGGAATGGTGAGAGATTCTGTGCCGTGGGTGCTTTGCAAGACAACGTCGGTGAGCTGATACACTGCACCACGGTAGAGAAATCGATGCGAGGGTCGAAAATCCCTCATCCACTCCCGCGCTGGAGGAGAGCGAGAATACCACTGACAGAGGTCCTTGCGACGCTGGGTGAAATAGGCCGCTACGGAGGGATAGTGGTAGAGTTCGCGATAGTAGTAGGTGTTGGCCAACTGAAGGCAGTGAGCCGATGGGTGATGAGTTGGAGGGATGCAGTGGAGCGCGTTGTCGGAAGTCGCTTCAAGTTGTTGGGTGAAAGAGTGCGTTTTGCGCTCCGTGGTGAGTTGATTGCGCAGGCTAGGACGAGGGACTCTTTGTCGTGGAAGAATTGATAGAGTGTTCTTTTTAGACATATTGAGTCGCTTGCCAATGGCTTCCATGGTGCATTTGACGATGCCTTCTTGTCGAAAGGGCTTCTTCAGCGGTTTCGACAATGAGTTGGCGAAAGCTGTAGTTGCTGAGGGGTGAGGGTCTTCTGGCCGCGTGCTGGTGATGGTGGCTACCGCGGCATTGCGTTTACGAGTGGTGGACATTGTTTTGAGATTAACTCAGAAGAGCTAGAAGGACTAGAAGAACCGGTCCGCTTGTCGGGGAGCGAGCGAAACAAAGGGTCCATGACCCTGAAAGCGATCTTTTTCCCATTGACGATGTGAAGTCCGGGTTGAACGGGAGAGATGGGGCGTCCCGAAAGGTCGTAGTGAGGAGCGTTGGCAGAGTGGGCATCGCTGGCGTTGGCGGCATTGGGAGCATGGATGCCGGTGGACGTGCCGATGACGGTGGGAACTTTGCTGGTCGGCATTGAGGATTTCGCCCGTCTGCGTGTCGAGGAGGAGACCGACAATGCGGAGACGACTGGCATTTTGCTACTCTGGGAGGAAGATGTGGAACGTTTTGGCTCACCGGCACACCGCGACGCATCTCTCTGTGGGAGACTTTACTCTCTCGGCATCACTGCCCACGGGATAGATGGCGCGTGCCACGTCGTTGTAGAAGGTGGAAACGCTACCCGACTTGTTGCCCCATGGGTGGCGGTTTGGGTCGCCAGAGAAATAGTTGCTGCTGGAGATAGGGTCCCGTGGTCTTCGACGAGGACGTATTGCATGCGGAGCGTGGTGTTGTGATTGTCGAAACCGAGGGTGGTGGTGAGGGTGATGTCGTAGTCGAAAGTGTCGGTTTTGGTGATTTTGGTTTTGATGTTGAAAGGCGTTTTTGTGGTTGTTGGCGGAGAGCATCGCGGTATTTTGCAAATTCATGTCCACCTTTTTGCGATTGATGATACCGCAGGAAATCCAGAAGCGGAGAAATCGATAGTCGGACACTTCCATGTAGAACCGATGAGTAGTCTCCTTGTCCTTGGTGCGTGCTGATGACGATGAAGGGACAGCGTTCTTCTGCGTCTTGCTTTCGTTTTGTAGTCGTTCGATGGTGACAATGCCTCGTGGGCAAAATCCGCACCAAGTGCCGGTGCCTTCTTCGATGACTTGTGTGCGGGATAGGGTTGTGGGGCAGTTTGCGCTGACGCTGTGGTGCAGAGGAATAGAGCTGCGATGAGGGAGAGAGAATTTAGACATGAATTAGACGTTAGGGGTTAGAGATTAGACGTTAGGGGTCACAGCCCTTTTATGCTCGCCACGAAGTGGCTCGGGCTGCGGTTGGACATCTTCACCCGCATGGCTCTAACGTCTCAACTGTCTCTAACGTCTAATTACCTTCTTCTGCAAATATAGTGATTTATTTTGTTTTAGACGTTAGAGGGCTAGAAGAACTAGACGTTAGAGGTTAGAGGTTAGACGTTAGAGGGCTAGAAGTTCTAGAAGAACTAGAAAAGCTAGAAGAACTACCCCTCCGAGGAACCGAGCCCCGTTTATCGGGGCGAGCATAAAAGGGTCTAGTGACTCCCTAGAAGACTAGCCCTCCGAGGGAACCGAGTTCTACGCTTGTCGGGGCGAGCAGGGAAAAAGGGTCTCTGACCCCGAGCGAAAAAGGGTCTGTGACCCAAATAGCAAAAGAGACCAGCGCAAAAAAAGAGCAGGAAGCCGAAGCCTCCTACTCTATTGGGCAGTGCCACGTGAAGCACGTTGTGTTATTCTTCGAATTTAGAGAAGTCCACCCCTTGGAGGGCATCGCAGCCTTCGAACATTCCTGACTTATGGGTGATTTTTGTAGACACAGAAATTTGATACGTCGAGGGTGGTCAGCGCAGAGCAACCAGAGAACATATAGTTCATATTGCGCACCATTGAGGGTGTCGAAATGGGACACGTCGAGGGGAGGTCAGAGAGGTGCAGTGTGAGAACATATAGCTCGTGTGTTCCACCTGGCGGTGTCGAATTGGGACACGTCAAGGGTAATCAGAGAGAGTGCAGTTTTCGAACATTTCGCTCATATTGCACACCATTGAGGTGTCGAAATGAGACACGTCGAGGATGGTCAGAGCAGAGCAACCGGAGAACATATAGTTCATGTCTTCCACCTTGGAAGTGTCGAAATGAGACACGTCGAGGGGTGGTCAGAGAGGTGCATTTATAGAACATGCCATTCATATCTTTCACCTTGGAGGTGTCGAAATGAGATAAGTCGAGGGTGGTCAAACCTTCACGAGTCGGAGAACATGTCGCTCATGTCGGTGACATTAGAGGTGTTGAAGCTTTTGAGGTCGAGGGAGGTCAAACTCTTCACAGCCGGAGAACATACAGCTCATCGCTTCCACCTTGGAGGTGTTAGCTTTTGAGGTCAGGTGGTCAAACCTTCACAGCCGGAGAACATGCCATTCATGTCTATCACTTTGGAGGTGTCAAAACCAGACACATCGAGGGTGATCAAAGATGAGCAACCAGAGAAGATTTTGCCCATCCATTTCACCTTGGAGGTGTCAAAATGGGAAATGTCAAGAGTGGTCAGAGCAGAGCAACCGGAGAACATGTAGTTCATGTATTCCACCTTGGAGGTGTCGAGGAAATGGGACAAGTCGAGCATGGTCAGAGAGGTGCATTTATAGAACATGCCATTCATATCTTTCACCTTTGAAGTGTCAAAGTTTGAGGAGGTCGAGAGTAGTCAGGAGAGGAACAACCAGAGAACATGCCTCCCCCACATACTCACACATACTCGTCACATTAGAGGTGTCGAAATGGAAACATCGAGGGAGGTCAGAGCAGAGCAGCCGGAGAACATGGAATCCATGTTTTTCTACCTTGGAGGTGTCGAAATGGGACACATCGAGGGTGGTCAGAGCAGAGCACCTATCGAACATATTGTTCATCCTTTCCACCTTGGAGGTGTCGAAATGGGCACATCGAGGGTGGTCAGAGAGGCGCAACCAGAGAACATGCTCTTCTATTCGTCACATTAGAGGTGTCGAAATGGGACTACATCGAGGTGGTCAGAGATTCGCAAACCGGAAAAACATTTCAACCATACATTTCACCTTGGAGGTGTCAAATGGGACACATCGAGGGTGGTCAGGGCAGAACAACCGGAGAACATGGAGGTCATGTATTCCACATTTTGGGGGTGTCGAAATGGGACACATCGAGAGAGGTCAAGGCGGAGCAATCAGAGAACATGTCGCTCATACTTTTCACCTTGGAGGTGTCGAAATGGAACACATCGAGAGTAGTCAAACCTTCGCAGCCGGAGGAACATACAGCTCATACTTTTCACCTTGAGGTGTCGAAATGGGACAAGTCAATCATGGTCAGGCAGAGCAATAGGAGAACATATAGCTCATATTTTCCACCTTGAGGTGCCGAAGTGGGACAAGTCAAGGTGGTCAAAGATTCGCAACTGAGGAACATGAAATTCATCCACCTTGGAGGTGTCAGGAAATGGGACAAGTCGAGCGTGGTCAGAGCAAAGCAGTCAGAGAACATGAAATCCATTTTTCCACCTTGGAGGTGTCGAAATGGGACAAGTCGAGCGTGGTCAGAGATTCGCAACTGTGAGAACATTCTATCCATAGCTTGTTACTTCGGAAGTATCGAAATGGGACAAGTCGAGCCTGGTCAAGCCTTCGCAGCCGAAGAACATTCCATCCATACTTGTCACTTCGGAAGTATCGAAATGGGACAAGTCGAGCGTGGTCAGAGATTCGCAACGGCAGAACATATTGCGCATATTGCGCACCTTGGAGAGTGTCAAAACAAGAAAGGTCGAGGGTGGTCAAGTCTGCAGCCGAAGGAACATGCTATCCATACTTGTCACTTCGGAAGTATCGAAATGGGACAAGTCGAGGGTGAGTCAAGTCTTTGCAGCCGAAGAACATATCGCTCATATCAGTGACACAGGGAGGTGTTGAGATGTTCGAGTCGCTTCGATGGTGGTGAGATTATCAAAGATCCAAACCACCTTGCAGTGGAGGTGGGACGATGGTCTGCGAAAAGAGGGGCGATGACGATTTTCTTTATCTCCTCCATTGCCCAGGGAGCAGTGTCTTCTAAGGTTTGAGGGATGTGCCAGGTGTCGCCATTGCGAGTGGCGCAGGCTGCGTCGTAGCAGAAGGTGAGGGTGTCTTCGGCACTGCGGAAGACGTAAGCAGTAGGTTGTGACATGATTGTGGGATGTTTTTGATTTTTAGTTGTGCTATTTGATTTTCAATACTACAGCTCATCATCGCTGTTTATGATTTGAATGATGCTGCAAAGGTAAATGGAGGGTGGGCGAAAAACATTGCACACTTATCATCCCCAAAAAGGCGATTAAAACCCGAAAAGATGCTGATTTGATGGTTGAGGAGCGAGTTTGCCGTTGGTTAGAGAGCGAAGTGGGAACGACAAACTAGTTGGCAAAAGAGAACGTTTTCGTTAAGCCAAATGAGCAGAACCGAGCTTGCTCGAGTTATGCCATAGCCGAAAAACGAAGGATGAAATCAAGGAATCTATTCAGGTTCTAATGACCACATTGATTTTATTGATATAATTCTGCCATCTCTGTTATGCGTTGTTTCATGATTTGTCGCAGGCTGTTGGGGTGGATCACTTCCACATCGGACCATGCAGCAGAAGTTCCTGGATAAAGTCGTAGGGTGGGTTGGAGGTGATATTCAAAGACCGTGCCATCTTCTGAGGTTTCAATCTCCTTTTGCGAAGGGTGCAAGGGAAGCGAACGGAAAATAATTTGCCTGGTGGTTATACACATTGATTTCTATGCGTTCCACCTTTTCTCTTGATCAACGACAATGCCATAGGCTGTGGCAAAGACTTCTTCTGCATCGAAGTCTTTGGGCATTTTGAACTTTTGGTCAGTGAGGTGCAAGTCTTGTATGCGGTCGAGGGCGTAAATGCGCAATCCTTCTTTTGTCAGGAGAGTAGGCACCAAGATACCAACGTTGTTTGAACACTTTGACGAAATAAGGTTCTGCGGTTATCTTCTGGGCTTCCATTCCCCAATAACTTTGATAGGTTAAGATCAGACATTTGCTCTCGCTCATGGCTTGAATGATTTCCGTGAGATATTCATAGCCTGAGGGTACGTGCTCACAAAGGATGCGATGACGAAGGCTTTTACCTTGCTCGAGCATATGGCTAATGGCAAAGATTATTGAGCAACCATTCTTGTAGGGCAGGATGGTTGACTTCATCTTCGACTGAATATAATAGCGGTTGGTATGTTTATTATATTCTATGTTAATCCCAAATTGTATTTCGATTTGTTTGCGATGTTCCCACCAAGTCTTACGAGGGATGTCTTTGTCATCGTAGAGATAACTGTTGACCCATTGCTGGTTGAGTTCTTCCAAAGAGAGTCCACTCTCGTTTGGGCGAGGGCATTGACTTCCATAAATATCTTGCGGTGAGATTGGCTGACATATTGTTTTAGAGGTTAGACGTTAGAGATTAGACGTTAGAGGGTCGCAGACCCTTTTATGCTCGGGGTCGCAGACCCTTTTATGCTCGCCACGGAGTGGCTCGGGCACATTAGACGTTAGAGGTTAGAGATTAGACGTTAGAGGGCTAGAAGTTCTAGAACTTCTAGAAAAACTAGAAAAACTAGAAGAACTAGAAGAACCAGAGAAAGCCTTCTATGAAACGCCCTGGTTGATGAAGCACATCATCCTTGATTTCATCCTTCCTTTTCTCGCCATGGCATAACTCGAGCAAGCTCGGTTCTGCTCATTTGGCTTAACGAAAACGTTCTTTTTCCATTATTCGTTTATCCTCGACCTCAGACACAATCTCATCTATTTTTTGGTCAAGCCAACTTATAATGTTGTTGCACTTCTTTATATTGCCAAAAGTTTCAAAGTCCGTCCAGTTCCGTATGTCCAGAGGGAAGTACTGTGCGGCCATACGGCCACCATCCGCCACTTACATCAGGATCACTCAGACATTCAAGTTTTTCCTGAATCTTCGTTTGCTTCTTAAAAGTGATGCCAATAGACATATCCTTCCAAAAGAGAACTATGCGTTGAATCGATTAGAATCCAACCTGTCCATCCCTCTTTTTGCAGGACAATCATATTGTTGTCCTCTGGTGCCTCTCCATAAATCATAACGGGTCCCTTTATCTGCCACAAGCTGTTTTAGGGGACAAAGATATTTTTCTCCCAAAATGCTTGCTTTATTTGTTCTTGGTTGGCAATGAGAGCCCAAGCTGCGTCAATATTGTCAAGGGCAGCACCAACGACCTCTTCTGAAAAGTTTGTATCCATGTCTTGATGAGTTAATTTCTTGATTATTTCTATATATTGTACGAGAGTTTCTCTGACAAGTGGCTTGTTGAAGGCAATTCTTACGCATTGGTCAAGCCACATAGAATGCTCTTTTATAGGATAAGGAGATATATTTTTGCTTCATTTCCTTGCGCATCGGTTGTTGATGATTCACTGGCATCCTTACCGTCCAAGGTTAGATAAAAACAGTTTGTATGCCTTGCTAGTACTTTTTGGCATAGTTGTCATAGCAGAAGCAATTGATGTATTTGGTCTTGGGCATAAATCTTATTCTCTATGATAAAGAGTCTGTTGCCCAGATTGATAGTTATATCAATACGTCCACCTTCTGTTGCTTCTTCATTCTTGCAGCCAATGAATTTCTCAACTTCTATCTCAGCTTCCTCCAAATTTATCAGAGAAAGATCAACATCTAGGGCTACTTGGCGTAAAATGCTGAAAAGGAATGCGCTCCCGCATCCATGACTGCCATGAGGATTCAAGAGTTCTGCGAGGATGGCGGAGTGTGTTGCCGTTTCCTTTACTTTCCATTTTTCAAGAGGAGAACACATTGAATGCTTCACCTCTATTTCGTTTTTCTTCTTGTTTGTTTTTCTCCTGCAACAAGACTACTAAGTTTTGACAGCAGTTGGGGTATTTGTTTGTCCATTTGGTTATTTATCTTTTTGTCTATACATTTAATATAGACCATTTATTCAGATGTTAGACGAATGATGCTGCAAAAGATAAATGGAGGGTGGGCGAAAACATTGCCCTCTATATCTAAAAAGGTGATTAGAACCAGGCTGCGCGGTTGGGCTAGAGAGATTAGATGTTAGACATTAGACGTTAGAGATTAGACATTAGACGTTAGGGGTTAGAAGTTAGAGGGCTGCGCGGTTGGGCTAGAAGTTCTAGGAAAACTAGAAGTTCTAGAAGAACTAGAAAAACAAGAAGGACTAGCTCTCAGAAGAACCGGTACGCTTGTTGGGGCGAGCATAAAAGGGTCTATGACCCTCTAACGTCTAACGTCTAATCTCTAACGTCTAAAATGGCTTGCGCCAATTGCAGCCTTCTTTCCAGCGGGAGCAGCCGTAGGCGGTGTACTTTGATGACTTTGCCCTCACCACACTCGGGACATTTGCTGCCGGCACGGATGATTTTTACGCTTCGCTTTCACTCGCTATTACTTTCTTCGGAAGAAGATGAGCCTTGTTTTGCAGAAGATGTGGCACTTTTTCAGAAGATGTGCCTTGTTTTGCAGGAGATTTTTCCAGCAGAGGAAGTTTTTCGGGAGAAGTATTTCTAGATGACGCTTTTTCGGGGGAAGAATTTCCAGAAGGTGCAGGAGCTTGTTGCAGACGGCGGTTGGTGTTGTCACACAGTACGGTGTGGACGAGTCTCGGGAAACCATCTGTTTGAGTTCGGCAACAAACTGGTGTGGCGCTGTAGGGTGCGACGCTCAATCTGACGGAGTTTGTTTTCCCAGATGCCCGTGAGTTCGGCACTCTTGAGGAGTTCTTCCTGAATCAAACCGATGAGGGCAACGCCTGTGGGGGTGGCTTCAAACTCTTGCGCTGCTGACGGAGGTAGCCGCGCTTGTAGAGCGTTTGGATGATGGCGGCTCGCGTGGACGGACGACCGATGCCGTTTTCTTTCATCGCCTCACGGAGTTCTTCGTCATCGACATTGCGACCAGCGGTTTCCATGGCGCGCAGGAGCGTGGCTTCGGTGAAGGGCTTGGGAGGAGTGGTCTCCTTTTGCGTGAGCGTGGGGGGTGTGATGCCTTTTCGCCCTTGGTGAAAGGGGGAAGTGTGCTTCTTCTTCGCTGCGCACAACAGCAACAGCGGTTTGCCCCTCGGCAGTGGAGTTTTGCCCTTCGGGAGAAATCACAGCACCAGCATTGCCCTCTTGCGGTGCTGCCCCACTCTCTTTGGCATTGTTTTTTGGAAAAAGCACGCGCCAACCCTCTTCGACAATGACTTTGCCGGAAGCACGGAAAGGAATGCCAGCGGCTTCGCCATCGACAGTGGTGGTGGCAAAGCGGCAATCGGGATAGAACTACGGCGATGAAGCGTTGCACAATGAGGTTGTAGACATTGCGCTGCACATCGGTGAGACCGTGGGGCAAAACGCCAGTGGGGATGATGGCGTGGTGATCGGTGATTTGGCATCGTCGAACACCTTTTTCGATTTGCGCAAAAGGGGCTGAACGGAGGGGTTCGAGCCAGTCGGTGACGCGGAGGTTGGGGGCGAGCTGATAGTCGCGAATGCCGCGGAGAATGCCGTTGCAACGTTCGTGCATAGCAGTGGGAAGATAGGTGGTGTCTACGCGCGGATAGGGTGGTAAATTTGTTTTCGTAGAGTTGCTGAATGAGTTGGAGGGTGAGTTCTGCCCCATAGCCAAACTTTTTGTTGCATTCCACCTGCAATCCGGTGAGATCGAAGAGACGTGGGAGCTTCGGTGCCTTTTTCTGCGTCACCTTTTGCACGGTGAAGGGCGTATTCTCAATGGTTTTGAGGCTAGCTTCGGCTTCTTCGCCGTTGGTGAATCCACGTTTGGCGAGGGTTTAGCGTTGTTTTTGCCCTCGGCAGCGTCTTGTGGGGCTTTCTCCTCGTCATCGTCGGCATCGAGTCGTGCAGTGAAGGTGACATCGCGGTAAACGGTGGAGAGCGACCCAATAGGGTTCGGGTTGGAAGTTTTTGGATGTCGAGTTGTCGTGCCACAATCATGGCCAGCGTGAGTTTGCACGCGTCCGATGGAGAGGGTTGTCGCCCGCGACGTCGATTGTTGTCGCCATATTTGAGGGGTGTAGAGTCGTGGCGTTCATGCACCAAGAGCCAGTCGCCGATGGCACGACAGAGTCCGGCTTCATAGAGTCCTCTGATAGTCTTGATGGGGGCGGAGGTTGGCAAATCCTTCGCGGATGGCTTCTTCGGTCATGGAGGAAATCCAGAGTCTTTGCACGGGACAGGTGGCACCGGCTTTTTGCATGACCCATCGCTGTATGAGTTCTCCTCTTGTCCGGCGTCACCGCAGTTGATGATGCGCTCGGCTTTGCAAAGAGTTGTTGGATGACGTGGAATTGTTCTTCGACGCCTTCTTTGAGTCGGATGCCGAATCGTTCTGGTACCATAGGAGTGCGGAGAGTGCCATGCTCTTCCAGTGAGGGAGAATATTCTTCGGGATTTTTGAGTTCACAGAGGTGTCCAAATGTCCACGTCACTTGGTAGCCGTTACCTTCGTAGTATCCGCATTTCTTCCCACTCTGTGGTGGTGTGTTGCTCAATGACTTTGGCAATGTCAGCGGCAACGGAGGGTTTCTCGGCAATACAAACTATCATTTTAGAGATTAGACGTTAGGGGTCACAGACCCTTTATGCACTTGCCCTGACAAGCGTGGGCCCGGGGAGGTTAGAGGGTTGAGGTTAAAGGCTGCGCGGTTGGGCTAGTTTTTCTAGAGGTTCTAGTGATTCTAGTTTTTCTAGAGATTCTAGAGGTTCTAGAGATGCTAGAGCATCTAGGTTTTTCTAGCCCTTCTAGAGCCACAAGACTTGATGGGCATGGCGTTGCGCCCAATCGCGCTGATGGGTGGCCACAATGATGATTTTGCCCTGCTGCGCCAGATGGGAGAGGGAGCTGAAAAACTTCGTCTGTGGCCTCAACATCCAAGAAATTCGTGGGTTCGTCGAGGAGGAGAATCGGCGTGTCTTGTGCCACGGCGCGCCTAACATCACGCGCTGACACTGTCCCGAAGAAAGGGTCTGCACTTTGCGCGCTGCCCAATGAGAGATGCCACAAAGTTCTAATGCCTGCCCCACTGGATGCAATGATCCAGAGCTGTTCTCTCCAAGATGCAACGCCCCAGAGATGCTTTCTCCAAGATTTGATGCTCCCAGGGGCGATTTCCGTGGGGCAAACGGCCGAGGGACACGAGTTCTTGCACGGTGAGGGGTGGTGTTTCGGCTGTGGGCACAGAATGCTCACCCACCGTGCGCGCTCCTGCACCGACATTTGGTGCGCCACGAGCGGACGCTCTTCTTGTGAACTATCGTTGCGCCTGTACGGCTGATGCGCACTTCTCCGCTGATGGGTTTGAGGAGTGCAGCCATGGTGTTGAGGAGCGTGGTTCCCACTACCGTTTCTGCCCAAGATGGCCACGATTTGTCCGCTCTCGAAGGTGGCATTCAGGGGCTGTGCCAAGGCTCTCCCCGATGTCCATAGACCAATGATGCTAAACTGAACTGCATAGTAGGGCAAAGATAAGCATTTATTTTTGATTAGAGGGTCGCAGACCTTTTTCGCTCGCCACGGGGTGGCTCCGGGCTGCGCGGTTGGGCTAGAAGCTCTAGAAAGACTAGCATCTCGAAAAGCTAGCCCCCTAGAAGAAACTAGAACCCCTAGAAAGCTAGAAGAAAAAGGAGATGCTGCAAAAAGCAGGTTTTGCAACACCTCCTAACGTCATATTTCTAATGTCCATTATCCCCATCGGTCATTAGTTTTTGAACAAGAAAGATAACAGAAAACTAGCTTCTCCATAATGAGCAGCACTATAATCGTCTAATGCCCGATTGGGGATTATCTAATCTCCACTTTGCCATTCACAATATATGCGCCAGCAGGGAGTTTTTCAACATTGCCAACAACACGCTTGCCCTGGAGAGTGTAGACCCCCTGCACACGACGAGAATTCATCCACAACGATGACAGTCCTGTAGGCTTTTTCTTCGTGAAATAACCCGTCTCTGGATTAGCCATTGACAAACCAACGTTGGCATCATCAAATGGCACGGCTCCCTTCAGTTTTCTGCAATAAAAACAAGTCTATGTCATTCGCTCCCTTCCAGGTATTGTTGCATTTGATGGTTTCCAAAGAGCGGCACATGGCAAACACACTCTGCAAATTGGCATTTTCTGAAGTGGTGAATTGACTGAGATCCAATTCTTTGAGATTCTGACACTCATGAAACATCTGTAAAAAGTTAGTCACCTTGGTAGTGACGAAATTAGATAGGTCAAGTTTAGTCAAAGCAGTGCATTCCTTAAACATTTCGACCATCATAGTCACCTCGCTCGTGTTAAAGCTCGAGAGATCGAGTGTTTTAGGCTGTTGCATCCACTAAACATTGAAATCATGCCGGTCACTTAGCGGTGTTGAAACTTGAAAGATTAACCTCTTGCAAAGTTACTACAGTATTGAAACATACCGCCCATGTCCGTCACCTTACTAGTGTTGAAGGTAGAGAGATCAAGTTTTTCCAAACTTTTGCAACCCAAAAACACGCCTCTCATGTCAGTCACTTCACTAGTGTTGAGGTTTTCCAAGCCCTTCAACGTGGTGAGTGCTTCCAGATAATGAAACCACCCTGCTATAGTAGTGGGGCGCGCTTCCTTAAACGACTCATCAAACACTACGGTGGTGATGCTTGTGTTGCGCTCTGAATAGGTGCCAGCCCATCTTGGCACGTCGATCCAAGAGGTTAAGACTACGTCGTTGTACTTCATTTTTGCCAGGGCGTTCAGCGGCTTTGTCGTCATAGTAGAACGTGAGGGTGTTGCCCTTCTCATTCAATTGCGCATAGGCATAAGGATATTTCGCATGTACGCGCTGCGGTAGTGCAAAGAGACTGCACATCATGACCATAAGTATGGTCAGAAATTGGGAAGTGGTGTGATTTTTCATTCTTATTTTTGAGATAAATCATAAAACAATTTCAGGATAGAACTATCAACTCCGAGAAAAAATGATAATAACTCCTCTCTTTATCAATATCTGCCGCAAAAATACAAAAATAATTCCGAAAACAACAAAAAAATAATAGACGTTAGAGGTTAGACATTAGAGGGTTAGAGGGTCACAGACCCTTTTTCGCTCGCCACGAAGTGGCTCGGGCTAGCGCGATTGGGCTAGAAGAGCTAGAAGAACTAGAACCCCTAGAAAGACTAGAAAACCCCAACGCTCAAACAGCACTAAAAACGACACGTCGTTTTACTCAAAAACAAAGCCGTCGTTTTCATAAAAAACAACACGTCGTTTTTCAGAAAGATGCACTCGTTTTTCACGAACGAGTGCATCTTCGTCCCTACAAAATGGAGCCACACATAGGCAATGACGGAAAACACAAGAAACAAACACACAACGCTCAATCTATTAATGATTTATTTGCTACTATCAATTCTTGTCACTAACTTTGTTGCTTAAAGCAAGTCACTTAACGTTGCCACAAAAACAACAACAAAGAGGTTGCTGAAGAAACAAAAGCAAGCCAAAACAACCAAAAGAGCCTGCCGAAGCATCACAGCAAGCTAAAACAACAAAGAGCTTGCCGAAGCATCACAGCAAGCCCAAAATCAACAAAGAGCTTTGCTGAAAAACACAGCAAGCCAAAACAACAAAAGAGCCTGCTGAAGCATCACACCTCACCACCCCACCACGCCCAAAATATGAACAATATCTACGACATACTTTCGCATTTCAGAGAAAAGTCTTTCACCGAAAAAGAAAAAGGCACGCAGTTTGAACGCCTTATGCGCGCCTGGCTACGCACAGACCCACGCTTTGCCGATCGATTTGAACACGTCTGGCTATGGGAAGATTTTCCCGCTCGACAAGACTTCGGAGGAAAAAGACACCGGCATCGACCTCGTGGCCAAAACCCACGACGGCGACTACTGGGCGATTCAGTGCAAATGCTATGCGGAAAAATGCCGTCATCGACAAACCTTCGGTCGATTCGTTCTTGGCAACATCGAGCCGCACCTTCAACAACGAGGTGACGTTTTCAAACCACTGCCTTTGCCCATCGACTCTGGATTTCCACCACCAACCACTGGGGATCCAATGCCGAGGAAGCCATTCAAAACCAAAATCCACCCGTGTCGCGTGTCAATCTCTACGACCTCGACCATTCCTCTGCCGATTGGGGCAAACTCTTTGAAGGACTAGAAGGCAAGGCGGCTTTGGCTGGCAAAAACAACTCAGAGCGCATCAGCGTGAAGCCCTCGAAGCAGCGCATCTGCACTTCCAAAACCACGACCGCGGTAAACTCGTTATGGCGTGTGGCACTGGCAAAACTTTCACCTCGCTCAAACTCATCGAACAAGAACCCAAGGCAAAGGTCTGGTGATCTTCCTCGTGCCCAGCATCGCCCTCTTGGGACAATCGCTCAACGACTGGATGGGAGATGCTGAATCGCCCATCAAAAGCCATCTGCATCTGTTCGGACAGCAGAGCTTCGCGCAAAATCAAACGTGGCAATGCGAGCGACGAACTCGACGACTCCACCGTGGATATCGCGCTGCCGGCTTCCACCAACGCCAATTCCATTGTCCGACAGCTCCCAAGACTGTCGCTCTCACCAGCAAACCACCGTGGTCTTTTTCCACCTATCAGAGACATCGACGTCATCGCCACCGCGCAAGCCCTCCTCTTGGAGCAAACCCACGGCGCGTTTGGCACTTTTCGACTTTGTGGTCTGCGACGAAGCCCACTGCACCACAGGACTCAAAATAGCGAAGCAAGACGAGAGCAACTTCATCAAGATTCACAACGATGACTTCATCCGTGGCAAGAAGCGACTCTATATGACGGCCACTCCGCGCCTTTACACCGACGATGCCAAACTCCGTGCCAACAAGGCTGATGCGACACTCTGTTCTATGGACGATGAGAAAAATCTATGGACAAGAATTTTTCCGCGTCAATTTCTCCCTATGCCGTGCGCCACGGCATCCTCACCGACTACAAGGTGCTGGTGCTCACCGTGTCGGAAGATATGATTCCCGACACCCTGATGCAGCAGGTGAAAGACCTCCAAGCCAAAGAACTCAACTACGACGACACGGGACGTCTTATTGGCGTGATCAACGGACTCTCCAAAAAGATTATGGGCGACAAAGGCGTCACTTGGGAGGCCGACCCACGACTTATGCGCAGAGCCTTGGCCTTTCACCCACAAAATTGGCAAAGCCGACGAACCTGGCACCTCGCGCAACATTGAGCGACGTGTTGCCCCGCATCTCCGCCCTCTACAACGAAAGTCTCTCCAACGAAGAGCGCGTGCGTGCGCATCAAGGCGCGCCACGTGGATGGCAGTATGGGGCAGCCCAGCGCAACGACGCCTTGGCGTGGTTGGCAGAAGACACCACCGACCCACAAGAATGTCGCGTGGTCACCAATGTGCGCTGTCTCTCTGAGGGCGTGGACGTGCCTGCCCTCGATGCCGTCGCTCTTCCTCTCTGCCCGCACCCGCAGGTGGATGTGGTGCAAAGTGTGGGACGCGTGATGCGCTCCTTCCGTCGTGGAAAGCCCGACGAGAAAAATATGGCTACATCATCATCCCCATCATCGTGCCAGAAGGCACCACCCCCGAAGAAGCCCTCAACGACAACAACACGTTCTCCGTGGTGTGATCCATCCTCAATGCCCTCCGCGCTCACGACGACCACTTCAATGCCCACGTCAACACCATCGCGCTCAACAAAGACAAAGGGCGCTAAGGTCACTGTCGGGCTGCCTGGATTCCGACAAACCGGTGTCGGTGGCAGTGCGCTCAGTGGCGACACCAACGACGACCACGATGCGCAGGAAATCTCCAGCAAGAGTTGCCCACCAACTCGCCCTTCAATTTGGTGCCACCCAACAGAGCATCTTTGCCAAACTCGTGGAGAAATGTGGCGACCGCCTTTATTGGGAAAAACTGGGCTGCCGAGTGGGAGAACTGCCAAGAAATACATCACCCGCATTGCGCGCCTTGTCACCAGCAATGGGGAAAATCTCTGCCGAGTTCGACGAATTTGTCGTCACCCTCCGCCACAACCTCAATCCGGGCATCACTGCCGAACAGTGCATCGAGATGTTGGCACAGCATCTCATCACGCGCCCTGTCTTTAGAAGCTCTCTTTGCCGACTATCAATTTGTCAGCAACAACTCCATTTCCTCGTCTATGCAGTTGATGATCGACTTGCTCGAATCGGAAGCCGTGGACAAAGGAGCCTCACTGTGCTTTCCAACTTCTACGAATCGTTGCGCCCAACGTGAGCACGATCGACAACCTCGAAGGGAAAACAGACGGTAATCAAAAATCTCTATGAGAAATTTTTCAAACGCGCCTTCCCCCTCACGGTCGAAAAACTCGGCACGGTCTACACCCCGTGGAGTGTGTGGACTTCATCCTCCCATTCGGTGAACGAGGTGCTGAAATCGGAGTTTGGCGCAGCTCTCACGCAAAAGAAAACGTTCACGTGCTAGACCCTTCATGCCGGCACTGGCACTTTCATCACGCGCCTTTTGCAGTCGGGACCCATCCCGTCCGGAAGATATGGTGCGCAAATACACCCAGGAGATTCACGCCAACGAACTCGTGTTGCTGGCGTACTACATTGCGGATGTCAACATCGAGAGCGTCTTTCAAGAGGTGTGTCGCAGTCGGAATATCTGCCCTACAATGGCATCTGCCTTACCGACACCTTCCAACTGGGGAAAACAGCGAGGACGACATCTTCAAACATTTCTTCCGCCAAAACTCCGAAGCGGTGGAAGCGCTAGCGCCGCACGCCCATCCGCGTCATCATTGGCAATCCGCCCTATTCCGTGGGGCAGAAGTCTGCCAACGACAATGCGCAAAATCAAAAATATCCCATCCTCGACCAACGCATTGCCGAAACCTATGTGGCAGCAGTCTACTGCAACGCTCACCGAAAATTCACTATATGACAGCTACATCCGCGCCCTATCGCTGGGCAACCGACCGTCTTTCTCCCGAAGAAGGCGGTGTGATTGCCTTCATCTCCAATGGAGCTTGGATTGATGGCAACAGTCACGACGGCTTCCGCGCTTCACTTGAAAAAGGAATTCGACAAAAATCTATGTCTTTAATTTGCGTGGCAACCAACGCACCAGCGGAGAACTTTCGCGAAAAGAAGGTGGCAAAAATCTTTGGTAGTGTAGCCGCACACCCATTGCCATCACCTTATTGGTGCGCTATCCCGAAGCCCAGCGTTCAGACAACTGCCAAATCTTCTATCACGACATTGGCGACTCACCTCAATCGCGAAGAGAAACTCCGCAAAATCACGCAAGCCCAATCCTACCGCGGTTTAGACTGGACGCTCATCACGCCCAACGAGAAGCACGACTGGATCAACCAACGCGATGGACTCTTCGATACGCTCCTGCCACTTGCTCCCGAAAAGAAGTTTAATGCAAAGGCAAAGAGTGTGTTTTCGACATACTCTAATGGGCTTAAAACCAACAGAGATACTTGGGTAACAAACTCATCAGAAAAGGCTCTTCTTTACAATTTAGATAGAGCAATCGAATTCTATAACAGCGAAGTGATAAGGTATCAGCAAGCTGCACAAAAATAGTAGTGAACCAATCGTTGTTTCCAGTTTTATTGATTTAAATCCTACTAAGTTTTCTGTGGGATAGAAGCGACAAAAAGATAATGATTTACCAAAAAGGCATCTTGTACCACTAGATGAGGGGGCTATATATTCAACTCATTATAGACCTTTCTTCAAACAAAAGACCTACTTCAATAGGCAGTTGAATAATTGTGTATACCAACTTCCAAAGCTCTTCCCCACTCCCCATCACAAGAACCTTGTGATTTGTGTGGAGTGGAGTAGGTGTAACCAAAGACTTTTCTGCGATTATCACCAATTATTTGCCTGATTTGGAACTTATCGGCAAGTCCCAATGTTTCCCTCTGTATTGGTATGATGAGAACAAGGGTGAGCAGGAAGTGTCGCTCTTGGTACGACCAACGAGGAGCGATGGACAAAAACGCGATGGCATCACAGACTGGTGCTGTACAAGAGGGTGCGCAGCAGATTTGCGGAGCGAAAAGCATCTACCAAAGAAGACATCTTCTATTATGTCTATGGTTTGCTTCACAGTCCGCACTATCGAGAACGACGTGCCGACGACCTCCGAAAAGCGCTGCCACGCATTCCCATCGTGGAGCGTGCCGAGGAGTTCATCGCCCTTGCCAAAGCGGGACGTGAATTGGCGCATCTCCATCTCCACTGTGAGGACTTCTGCCAGCGAAGCGGGTGGAAGTGGTAGAAACGGACTACTCCGCTGCCGATGAATTTGCTTTCTATGCCGTGGAGAAGATGAGATTTGCCCAAAAGGACTGAACGACACACCATCATCGTCAATCCGCACATCGCCATCCACAACATCCCTACTGAGGCGTATGACTGACGTGGTGCAATGGCAAAAGTGCCATTGAATGGGTGATGATACTATGCGGTGACGACGCACAAAGACAGTGGTATCAAAAATGACCCTAACCTCTGAAGACGCGAACAGGGGAAACCGCGCTACATCCTCGACCTCTTGCTCTCCATCATCCATGTGAGTCTCTGAAACGCACCGCATCGTGGAAAAATTGCCTGAGTTGACTTTTTAGGGGTCGCAGACCACTTTTCGCTCAGAGTCGCAGACCTCGCTTTCGCCACAAGTGGCTCGGGATGCAGCGCAGTGGGCTGGTTCTTCCTGTTTTTCTAGGGTTCTAGATTTTCTAGTCGTCTTCTAGAGCATCTAGCCCAACCGCGCAGCCCTCTAACGTCTAACGTCTAATCTCTAACGTCCCAGGTCTGCGACCCTCTATTCTAGAAAAATTTGTAGGGACAAAAAGAAATGGTTATCTTTGCATCAAATTATCTCCCTTAGGTGGAAAAAGACTCAAGGCTCGCCACTTCCAGCAATGAGGGTGGCTTATTTTTATCAGATTTATGGAAACACACGAAAAACAACGCGTCATCGTCTATGTTGATGGTTTCAATTTCTACTATAGGGTTCAAAATCCATGCTACGTTGGAAGAAACATTATTGGCTCGACATCGTCAAACTTTTTGAAAGCTTTTATGCGCCCCAATCAAGAGTTGGTGGCTGTGAGAAATACTTTTCGGCACGAACAAACGACCTCGAACAAAAAGCCGACGTCAAAACGCTTTCTTTCCAAGCCAACTAAGAAATCCCAAATTTCATTTGGTCTTAGAGCAAGTATTTGAAGAAATCAATCACCTGTTTCAATTGTGGAAATATCATTCACACCCACGAGGAAAAAGAAACCGATGTGCGCATTGCCACTCAAATTGTAGCTGATGCTTATGAGAAAAATTGTGATATCGCCAATCGTTGTTTTCCGCAGATAGTGATATGATTCCTGCTATAGAAATTGCCACACAAGCACGATAAAGAGTTTTTCGTGTATTTTCCTCCCAATCAGTATTCAGCAACTTGGCAACAATGTCTATTGTTCAACCTGTTCGTTTGGAACGATACGAAAAACGATTTCGTGAATCCCTTTTCCCTCGACACCGTGTCATCTCTCATTGCCAGACTACGACTTGAGTATTCTCAAAGATGGAAATTACATCAGACCCTAGACATTAGAGGTTGACATTAGACGTTGAGATTAGACGTTAGAGATTAGACATTAGAGGGCTGCGCAGTTGGGCTAGAAGCTCTAGAAAGACTAGATGCTCTAGAAAACAGCAGCTCTAGAAAAACTAGAAGCTCTAGAAAGACTAGAATCCCTAGGAAAGAACTAGAACATCTAGAAGAACTAGCCCTCCGAGACCGGTACGCTTGTCAGGGGCGAGCATAAAAGGGGTCTGCGACCCCGAGCATAAAGGGTCCCGTGACCCCGAGCGACAAGGGGTCTGAGGACCCTCTAACGTCTAAATACCTACAAAAAGCTGGATTTGAGACAGAAAAAGGACTTTTTCGCAAAAACATTGGTCGGTCTCGATAAATGGAGTAACTTTGCAGGCAAAATGCTATGCCTCCTGCTCGAAAAGGGTTAGGAAAGGTATGGCTATTGCAGCGTATCAATATCCGAAGAGTTCAACATCTCGAATGATATTATTATCTGGAAAGAGTCCAACATATCGAATGATATTATCTCGAATAGTTCATTATCTCGAGTAAAGAACGCCTCGCACAACAAGAAATTATAAATTCATACTTTCATATTATGCAGTCCAAGTCTATCTCTCGTAGCTGCTCTTGCTGCTGTTTCTCTAGCGCAGCAGCTCAAGATGCTCCCTAAAGAAAAAGTTCCACCCCCACTGGACACTCGGTCTTCAAGGTGGTGCTGATCACTTTCACGGGCTCACAAGAAGTTTACTGACGTTATCACTCCTGCTGCCGAGTGCACTCGGCTATCAATTCAGCCCGTGTTCAACCTCCGTGGACACGTGAGCGGATGGCAAGGCAAAAATGGTTTGGGGCTACGAGCGCAATCCCTCAATACTACAAGTGGAACTGACGTGACTGCTGGTCTTGATGGTGTGTTCAACCTCTCTAACCTCTTCGCTGGTTACAACCCTAACCGCTGCGTTTCTCTCAACGCTTTCGTTGGTGCTGGCTACATCCACGGCTTCGACAACAAAGAAGTCTATCGCTGCTAAAGCAACTCAATCCCGATGAACTCCTCCTCCTTTTGGAACAGCAACACGCTCAACCTCCCCACTGGTCGCGTAGGTGCTAATGTAGACTTCCGTCTCCAGCAAGCGCGTGAGCTTCAACGTGGAAGGTCTTTGTGTCTGTGACCAGCGACAAGTTCAACTCTAAGGATGGTAAGAACGTGGATTGGCAAACTAACTCTTCGGTGGTTTCACCTTCCGTCTTGGCAAACTCTCACCGTAGTTCCTGTGCCTGTGGTGCCTGCTCCTGTGCTCCCGCTCCAGAACCTGTGGAAGAACCCGCTCCTGCACCAGCTCCAGAACCCGCTCCTGCTCCTGCACCTGTGAAGGCTGAACCTCTCACTCGCAACGTATTCTTCCTCATCAACTCTGCAAAGGTTCGTCCTTCTGAAATGGTGAAGGTACAAGAAGTGGTGGCATTCCTCAACGCTAATCCTAACGCTAAGGTGGCTATCACGGGTTATGCTGACAAGCAAGCTCTGCTAACAAGACCATCAACACTCTCGCCTTTCTAAGCAACGTGCTAACGCTGTGTTCAACGAACTCGTGAAGAAGAACATCCCCTGCTAACCGCATCATCAAAGGATGCTAAGGGCGACACTGTTCAACCTTTCAGCGTGAACGAAGAAAACCGCGTGGTTATCTGCATCGCTGAATAATCTCTTGCCTAGCATTAGATTGTAAATGTTGTCACTCTCAACCTCTCGGTTGGGGGTGACTTTTTTATGCCCGTCGGTTGGGAGGAATCTCCTTTTTGTCCACGCTTTTCTTTTTCTGGGAAAAAGCCACTCTCTTTGCCCAAAGGAATAAAGCGTTGTTCTACTCTCTTTGCTCAGGGATTGGGGAAATTCTGAGTATTCTCTTTATATCCCAGAATGCGTGGGAAAAAGATTGAATGAAAAAGAGTGTTGCTGAAGACTTATAACACTCTCTGTTTGTTTAGATTCAAATTGACGGAGAGATGCGTGGAAAATACGGAGATTTTCTAAACACGATGGGAGGACTTGAGGAGGATCTCAGATCACTCACACAAGAAGAAAATGGTTTTGCGGAAGGACGATTCTGGCGTGCTTACTTTTTCAGCGAAACAGAGTCAGAGGTTTTTGGCTGTTTGCGGTTTTTCGGCAGCAGCAGGAACGTAGCCTGCGGCGAGAAGATAGCGGTGAATCAAAGGATGACGTCGGAGAAGGCAGGAGCTTGCCTCGATGATGGTCAAAAATTGCTTCGTCATCACTGGGAATGGCTGTTGCCCGTGAGCATTAGAAAAATAGCCTTCGCCCAACACATTGTTGATGTTGTCGAGAATAAATGCGTTTTCAAGTAGCTCAATTCTCTGCAACAAATCGTGTCGACGAGGTTCCAAGAGAGCAATCACCTGCGCCATAGTCTTTCCATTATAGAGCAGTCGATTGGCCGTGCGGTCGAGTTCCCACAATTCGTTGTCAAATCGAGCGCGCTGGGTCATAAACTCCGACAAACGGTCGTTGAGTAGCTCTCCGGTGATGGTTTGCGCATAATTGTCGACCTGCAACAGGAGTTGTCCACCCTCCAACACCACGGGCATAAAGGTGCTGATCGCCCACATAGATTTCTGCCAGAGCGATGCTGTCGATGGTGCCTCAAAGGAGAAACGGCCGCGCACCACCACGCAAGAGTCGATGTTCACCCCATTTGCAGCTTTCCCTTTCGTTTTGTACACGCAAATAGAGTTTTTCCCCATCTAAGCAAGCCAACGAGGAATTGCCGTCGATGTTGTATTGCGAGGAACAAGCACTGGTTCTAGCAACAAAGTAGGAAAAATGAAATCTGACGCATAGGTTGTGGGATAAATTTTACGCCCCCACCTCAAAAGATAGTGAGAGATGATGCAAATATAAGGCAAAACCCACAAACCTACAAAATAGTTTTCTTGCCTTGCGCCAGAGAATAACGTTCTTTTTGACTCCAAAGAAAAAGAACTTCACACGGTGACAGCTCATCCCTAGTTGAGGATGCTTGCGTGAAGTTCTCTATGTATATGTATGTTGGCCACTAGGCTTGATGTACGTTCAAAAGCGAGTGACAAAGGAAACTGCGCGAGATGCGGTGAATCGCCTCGACAGTCTCGGGAGAAGATGTAGTACAATTCCGAAGAAATCGTAGTTTAGGGCAAAGAACGCTTATGCCGGTTCGGGATTTTGGAGTTGTTGTTGTTGCCATTTCTCGCGCGCCATATCTTGCATATCCACGGCTTCGTCATATTCGTCAACAATCTCCACACCGAGCATCGTTTCTATCAAGTCTTCCATCGTCACAATGCCGCGCAAGGTGCCATATTCGTCTGTGATCACGGCAATGTGTTCCTTCTGTTCGAGCATCTTTTCCCAAATGTTCGACACCAATTCATCGTCCTTAAACGTGAGGATGGGACGCACCAACGTACTTATTTTGCGCGAAATGGTCTTCTGAGAGTCCCTCCAAGAGTTCGGAGCGCAACACATAGCCTTTTGATGTATTCCTCTTCGGCATCATAAAACGGGCAGACGGCTGTGGAGGTCGAGATGCTCGTCATCGCTGCGGAAAAACTCGCCCAGCGTCATCGTCTCGTTCACCGTGGCCACCACCGGCGCAGGGGTCATAATTTCGTCAGCGTGGATTTCGCCCAACTCAAGAAACTGCGCATCGCCTTGCTCTCTTTGGCTTTGAACACGCCTTCTTCCACCCACATCCATCATAGCCTGCACCTCTTCACGACTCACCGAGGTTTGCACCCTTGCCGCGATTGATGATCAGGGTGATGAATTCGGAGAGCAACACCAAGGGATAGGTGATGACAATGAAGCACTCTGATGACACCTCGTACTCACAGTGCAAGAACTGCGCCAATAGGTGGCACAGATGACCTTAGGAATGATTTCGGACACGACCAAAATCAACAGCGTCATCACAGCCGAAGCTATGCCCACCGCGTCGCCTTCACTGCCTGGCGCACCGCCATAGGGCGTGCCACAGTTCTGCGCTGCCTGCGCTCCCACGCCAGCCGCACCCACAGTGTGGGCAATGGTGTTGAGCGAAAGGATAGCGGCACTGGGACGATCGATGTCGGCCTTATAGCGTTTGGCAGCAGATGCTATTTTTGTAGCCTTCTTGCTCTTTGATGGTGGCAAAAGAGGTGGTGGATGCCAAAAGCACGGCTTCTAGCACCGAACAAAGGGAAGAGAGGAGAGAGAAAGGAAAATAAAAAGGAGTAGACTTGATTCAGTGTGGGTATGTCCAGCATACTGATTTGGTTTTGAATTGCAAAAATACATATTTTCCTTTGCTCATCAGGCATAGTCTCTCTGGTTTTTGTACCTTTGCAGCGGTTAAAACCAACTATTATTCAACTTTATGTACCAAAAAAATCATCTCCCTAAGGGAGCGCGTTTCACGTTCCGCAGCTTTAGCCGCAAAGGGGTTATTCCTTGTTTGCGGCTCTCGGTTGCGAAGTGAAGATTGCGCGTTCTTGCGGTGGCCACGCTGGGGCGCAGCAGCTCCTTCTTTGGCAGCGGCTAACCCCTGAGCGTGTGGCGCAAGTGCGCGACAAAGAGCAGGTGGCTGCGCTCGACGACGACCAGCGTTTAGGGCGAAGTGGTCACCACGGCTTCGCACTCCCCCTTGCTGCCGACCAAGCAGCACGAAAGGTGATGACCCTGAGCCGCGCAGAACTCGCGGCGGCGGGTGTCACAAGTATCAACGACGCGCTCAAACTCTGTGCAGGAGTCGATGTGCGTCAGCGCGGTGCCTTCGGTGTGCAAACCGACATCAGCATCAATGGCGGAACCTCTGACCAAATCACAATTCTTGTCAACGGCATCGCCATCAACAACCCACAGACAGGCCACAACGCGGCCGATTTTTCCCTCAACCTTGCCGACATTGAGCGCATCGAAGTGCTAGAAGGCGCAGCTCGCGTGCTGGGCGACACAGGCTTTCTGGTGCCATCAACATTGTGACACGCTAGCTTTACCTCACGCTCTATGCTCGTGCCGCTGGAGGGTCGTACGGCACTGCGCAGGCGGGAATTACGCGGATTGCTGCGACAAACAATATGCCAATGGCAACAACTCTCCTCGAGTCTGGAGTGCGAGCTATCAACGCTCGGATGGCGCAGCGCAATGGGGATTTCAAAGGAGGAAAGGCCTTCTGGCAAGGACGCCTTGATGCGCCGCACTACCGCATTGACGCGCAAGCGGGATTTACGCAAACGGACTTTGGCGCAAACACCTTTTATTCCACAAAGTCTACTGACCAATGGGAAAGCACGAGCGCGTGTTTGCTTGGCTCAAAGGGGAAACGAAAACGCTCTTGCACCTTGCTCCACAAATTTCGTGGTTGCGCAACTACGACCATTTCCAATTTTTACCGCAACAAGCCCAAGTATGAAAACTTCAACCGCGGAGATGTCGCACCGCTGGTCTGAACGCGTGGTTGCCTCTTTGAAGACTCGGTCGCACAGCCTTTGGGGGCTGAAGTGCGCCACGAACAACTCTATTCGGGAAATCTGGGACTAGATCTCAAACCCGAGCAACGCTTTCCCATCGCAGGACAATCGGCCGACAAGAAGGGACGAAACAGGCATTTGGCGCACCGCTAAGGGAAGTCTAGCGGAATACACCAAAGCGGTGGATCGCACCAACGTGAGTTTCTTTTGCCGAACACGACATTTTGCTCCAAAACTGGTCTGTTTCGCTCGGTTTCTGGCACTAACGCAACAGTGCTTTTGGGCAAAAAATTCCGCTTCTATCCTGGGGTGGATGTAGCTTATCGTCCCTCTGCCAACTGGAAACTCTATGCCTCGTGGAACAAATCGTTGCGCCTGCCCACTTTCACCGATTTCTTCTACAGAGAGTCCCTCGCAGGAAGGCAACACCAATTTGCGCCCCGAGGAAAATAGTGCTTTCCGTCTTGGCACCACGTTTAGTCCTGCCGAGGGCGTGACGATGAATGTGTTTGCGCTCTACAACCACGGTCTGAATGTGATGGACTGGGTGATGTATAATGCCCAAGATAAATTCCACGCCACCAATTTCCAACCTGACACCTACGGTGTTTCGGCTAGTATGATGGTGGACGCGAGCAGGGTGTTGGGTGAAAATCAGCCCATCCGCCGCCTGCGTCTCGACTATGCCTACCTCACGCAGCAGCGCAAAGACGCAGTGGTTTATTTCAAATCGAACTATGCCTTGGAATATCTGCGTCACAAGTTTTGTAGGCCACGCTCGACCACCGCGTTTACTCTCGTTTGAACGTTTTCGTGGGTGTTCCGTTTGCAAAGAACGCAACGGCAATTATGTTGTGGTGGATCGCTACGAACCCTGCGAAACTCAAAGAGACGGGTCAATTGCAGCCTTATGGTTTTGCACGGTCGTCGGAATCTCAAACCCACTGGGACGCGAAGAATTATTCATTCTTCTGCGACCCACAAAATCTCACCAACCATCGTTTCTTCGATTTGGCGAATGTGGAGCAACCCGGCTTTGTGCTAATGGCAGGAGCTAGCTACCAATTCTAGTCTGCCCCACTCTAATTTAATGTAGTTTGAAGACCGCATCAGAACGAAGTTGTTTTGATGCGGTCTCTTTGTTGTGAAAGATTTGTTGTGGGAAATTCGTTGTGGGGGTGTAAGAGATTCGGTTTAGATATAAAAATCTCCGTTTCGAGATGTGGAAGCCCAAAAACGGAGAAAGGAAAAGAAAAAGTCTTGCGCGGTTATTCCACATAACCCTCGGCAAGATGGAGGCCAGTGTCCGAGAGGACAATTTTGTGAAAGCACGATAGAGGGTGCCGACAGCATCGCTTGAAAGTCTTTTCGACACAGAGAAGCGCGCGAAATGGCTTCAGAGGACGACTTGTCGGTAAAAGGCAAGAAACCTTCGGAGAGGATTGCAATTCTTCTAAAAGCACCTCCCGCAAAATCGCGAAAACGACTCTCGCCCAGTCGCTGCAAAGAGATGTCGAGACGACCATCGGGACGCACATTCACCACGGCACCGCGCAGGCGGTCGCCCGTTTCGTACCGGAGAGAAGAGTTGGTCGTTGTAGATGAGTCCGGCATGGCGATTGTCTCACGATGACTTTCAGACCAAGTTCGGTGCGCTGCACACCAAGAGATCCACTTCTTCACCACGATGATAGAAATACTCTCGCGCTGGACGCAGATGTTTGTCCACTTTGGCTGTGGCCATAAGGCGGCCTGTTTCGTCGTCGATGTCCACAAAGATGATGTAGCTTTCGCCCACCTCCATGGTGCGTTTTTGTTGGCGGAAAGGCACAAAGAGGTCTTTCATCACGCCCCAATTGAGGAACGCACCATGCTCATTGACCCACGCCACTTCGAGATAAGCAGAAATCACCCACCGTGGCCAGAGGTTGTTCGGTGGTGGCCACGAGTCGTTCCGACTGATCGAGATAGACAGAAAGCTCGAGGCTGTCGCCAGGTCGCATAGACTTGGTGACGTAAGCTTTGGGAATGAGAATTTCGCCCAGTTCTCCCCATCGACATACGCTCCGTGATCTGTGAAACGCGTGATGGTGAGGGTGTTATATTGGCCAATGTATATCATAAAGGTGGAGGATTTTTTCTACTAAAAAAACGACGTGTTGTTTTACTAAAAACGACGTGTTGTTTTTATCAAAAACGACGTGTCGTTTTATCAGAAAACGACGTGTCGTCCAATGACGAGTGGATTATTTTTACCTGTTGCCAACAACGCAACAAGGGGGACAAAGCAGGAGGACGAGAGGGAAATTTATTGAGCAGGAGCTTCAGAGAGAGTTGGCCACTGCTTCGCCATTTTCGGCAGGAGATACAGCAGCGGTGCTTCCTCGTTGTCCATCTCAACTGGCGCATCGGCTTCCGCTTGCGTTCATCGTCAGAGATTTTTGCCATCCATCATATGGATACAGCGGTCGCATTGCTGCGCAAAAGGCCTCATCGTGCGTCACAATGACAAAAAGTTTGTCCCAAATCGCGACGGAGTTGGAAAAAGAGTTCTTGAGTTCGGCACGGTTTTTGAGTCGAGCGAACCAGTGGGTTCATCGGCAAAAATGATGTCGGGTTTGTTCATCAAAGCACGCGCAGCAGCCACACGCTGTTTTTCACCGACCGGAGAGCGCAGCAGGTTTGTGCGCAGCGCGGTCAGCGAGTCCCATATAGTCGAGGAGTTCTTCGGCACGCTCCTTGGCCGCACGCTTGGAAGTGCCGGCAATGAGGGCAGGCATCATCACATTTTCGAGTGCGGTAAAGCTCAGGTAGTAGTTGATGAAATTGAAGATGAAGCCGATGTGGGCATTTCTGGAAATGGGAGAGCGCGGAGGAGGACAGTCGCGTCACGTCGGTGTCTCGCAATGCGCAGGGTACCTTCGTTGGGACGGTCGAGCGTACCCATAATTTGTAGGAGCGTGGTTTTGCCGGCTCCGAGACTTTCACGATACTCACCATCTCGCCTTGTTGAATGTCGGGATCTATGCCCTTGGAGACTTCTAAATTGCCGAAGGATTTATGGATGTTTCTCAGAGAAATCATTTGCTTGTCAGCTTTCAAAACCCGTTATACTATATTGATGTTACCGCGAATTTACTTCATTTCTCGGGAGGTGGTTGCATTTTCGTGCCAAATTCTTGAAAAAGGGGAGTTTTTCGCCCTCAACGGTGGCTTTTGTGGCGGAAATGGAGAGATTTGTTGCGGAGAAATGTAGGATGTTTCACGGAGAAATAGAGGAGGGATTACGAAGAGAGATAGTCTTTTTCTTGGAAACTCATTCCGCTGGCAGAACCACAAAAAGAAAACCACACGCCGTCCGAAGACTGGTGTGATTTTTCTCCCTTGTTATCCGAAAAATTGTCTTTCCTTTTTGAGTTATGTGTTTTCTTTTCCGAGCTATGTATCCGTTGTTATCCGAAAATTATCCTTGAAATTTAGGATCATTCTTGAGGAGCCATTCCGCAATTTGCACCGCATTGAGGGCAGCTCCTTTTTGATTTGGTCGCTCACCAACCAGAGGGTGAGACCATTGGGGCTGGACAAGTCTTTGCGGATGCGACCCACAAACACGTCATCGCAACTTTCGAGCAAGAGGGGCAGAGGATATTCGCGCACCGAGGGGTTGTCGAGCAACTGGAGTCCTTCGCCGTTTTTGATGGCTTCGCGCGCAGCTTCCACGGTGATGGGGCTTTCGGTTTCGAGCCAAATGGACTCAGCGTGGTTGCGCATAGTGGGAACGCGACGCAAGTGGCACCTCACTTCGACATCGCTGTGCATAATCTTGCGCGTTTCGTTATACATTTCATTTCCTCCTTGGTGTATCCGTTGTCGCAGAACACATCGATTTGAGGAATCACGTTGTAGGCCAGTTGGTAAGCGAACTTTTCCACTACGGGTGTTTCGCCATTGGCCAAAGATTGATGTTGCGCCACGAGTTCGTCCATAGCGGCCTGTCCTGCGCCAGAAGCCGACTGATAGCTCGACACGCCATTACCGACGGATGTGGCTCAAAACGATCGATGGCTTGAGGGCAACGACCATCATAATGGTGGTGCAATTGGGGTTGGCAATGATGCCACGCGGACGTTGCAGCGCATCGGTAGCGTTGCATTCAGGCACCACGAGGGGACATCATTTTCCATGCGGAAAGCACTGAATCGTCGATCATCGCGCCATATTTGGTGATGTCTTCGGCAAATTCAATGGAAGTGCCACCGCCTGCGCTAGTGAAGGCGATGTCGATGTCTTTGAAATCGTCGGTGTTAGGGCGAAGTTCGCGCACCACAATCTGTTGTCCGCGAAATTGTAGGACTTTCCGCGCTGCGTTTCGACCCAAAGAGTCGGAGTTCATCGATAGGGAAATCGCGCTCGGCCAATGTGCGCAAAAAAATTCTTGGCTCTACGGCACCACTGGCGCTCACTATGGCTACATTCATTATTGGCAAAACAGTGAAGAAGAAGCGACACTCGAAGTCTTTGTGGCGCAATCTCACGATGCGAAGCTGCGAATTTATGCTGCGAAGTCCTCGATTTTATAAAAGCGAAGTCTTCGCGTTTATGTCCTTCTTCTGTGATATTCATTGATTATGCTGCAAAAAAATATCAATTTATCTTTGAAATACCTACCTCATTTGCCGTGTTCCTTTGCTGGAAAAATGCAACTATATGTCCATAAAAACCCTTTTTGAAGTGGGCTGGAGGCAAATCAAAATTACTACCTGCTCTCTATGCTCACCTCCCACCCTCTCTCCAAGAATGGGATAATTTCACCCATATTGAACCATTTGTGGGAGGTGGGGCAATGCTCTTTTATGCTTTGAGCAATTCCCCAACATCAATAAGGTTGTGGTCAATGATGTAAATCCACGTTTGGTGAATGTCTATGCTGTGATTCAGCAAGAAGCGGAACAGCTCATTGTTCAGTTGTCGTCTATGCAATCTCGTTATGTGGCGTGTAGCGATCCGACTGCACAACAGACCTACTTTTCTAGATGTCTCGCGCAGCCTATAATGCTCAAACATTGTCGAAAGTGGAGGACGTAGCGCATTTCATTTTTTCTCAATAAGACGTGCTTCAATGGGCTTTATCGAGAAAACCGCAAAGGGAGAATTCAATGTGCCTTGGGGCAAATATGCACATCCTACGTTGTGCGATGAAACAAATCTGAGTGGTGTGGCTGATGCCCTACAAAAAGTGGAATTGCGTTGTGAGATTTTTCACGCTTGTCTTCCAAATCACTTCCTCATAAACCCACCTTCGTTTATATGGATCCTTATCGTCCGCTAAGCCCTACATCAAGTTTTAGTGCTTATGCCAAAGGAGGATTCAATGACGTTGATCAAGAGCGGCTCAAATGTTTCAGCTGACTATGCTACTGCGCAAAATGCACTCACGATGCAGAGCAATTCTGATGGTAGATGCGCTGAAGGAACCCAATGAGTATCTCGATGAACTTTATAGTGACTACAACATTCATCGCGTATCTGCTCCGCTTTATTAGCTGCAAGGCACAGCGCGGTAAGGTGTCGGAACTCATCATTTGCAACTATGCCGAGCACCAACAAATGGCAGAATTAACTCTTTTTCTAATTATGGGCTCATCCTATCGCAACCGGCACATTTGAAACATTTTATGCGACAACTCCTTCCCACCAACCGCACTCCTAGATTTCTATATTGATACAGACAAGGTGCTGTCCAATCTGAGAACCATAAAGATTCATCTGAAGCAATTGGACCACTGGCCACTGAGATTGATTTTGAACGTGGAGTTAGAGAATTGTGGAGTGCTAACCGCGACTGCTTTTTGTGTTTTACCCATATTGCGGCGTGCGCGACGACAAAGAAATCCTCTATGATGCTCGCGGACAACTGGAGATCGATTTCTGAATTTGCAACTAATGTGGAAGATGTGTGCAATTTTTGAACACACAGGACCTCAAAACAGCTGGTTTTGCAAAAGGAACTACAAAGTTTTGCGGACTATGTGTTGGGCATCGAGGTCGTGTATGGGAACGAATGGCTGTAAAAACAAGAGTGGCACATTGATGGAAAGCACCATAGCACAGCAATTAAGCGAAAACGGCATTGAGTTTGTGGAGCAGTTTTCACTGCCTAGCGAAGAAGCACTCCGCATATTGGGTAAAAGACAAGAAACGGTTTGACTCTTTTGCATCTGCACCAACAGAAAACTTTTCTGGTTGAAGTGAATTTCTCTATGCCACTGCTGGCTCAAAAACTCAATAGTGGCACGTAGTTTTACGGAAGTGGCTCATCGAGTAAATGCTACAGAACAATATGAATTTTGTGTGGATCACCGATGGCCAAGGTTGGTATAATGCCAAAAACAAACTCGAAGAAGCTTTTAGTGCGATACCACGCATCTACAACTTGACGACTCTGTCTCAATTTATTGCGGAAGTGAAACAACTCCAATAAAAATCGCCCCATCACACGCAGCACAATGATTGTTCCTTATTTCCGTCTCGATCAACAGAGATTTCACCTTGCTGCAGGAGATTGCATCGAACTGCTCCAATCATTTGATTTCGCTTTTGATATGATTTTTGCCGACCCTCCCTATTTCCTCTCCAACGGAGGAATTAGTTGTCAGGCCGGGAAAGTGGTTTCGGTGAACAAAGGAGAGTGGGACAAAGGACGCCTCGACGATCTGACATTGATGATTTCAACAGGACGTGGTTGGAAAAACTGTAGAAATAAACTGAAACCTAATGGAACGATTTGGATTAGTGGCACTCACCACAATATATTCTCTGTGGCACGACAAATTACTGATCTAGGATACAAAATTCTCAACGTCATTACGTGGCAAAAATAATCCTCCTCCTAATATCTCTTGTCGCTATTTTACTTTACTCCACAGAGTTTGTGATATGACCGAAAGGAAGAGAAAACTCCGCATCGCTTTAACTACGAACTTAGTGAAGCAGCTTAATCTAGATAAGCAGATGACGGATGTTTGGCGTATGCCGGCCATTGCGCGATGGGAGAAAACTGTGCAAACATCACACAAAAACCGCTTGCCTGTGACACGTTGCATCTTGGCTGCCACACAACAGGGCGACTGGATTCTGAGATCCTTTTTGCAGGAAGTGCCACTCACGGGTATTGCTGCTCACCTGACGAAACGCAGATTTTTAGGGCATAGAACAAGAATTGGATTTTCTGAAATCGCCAAAAATCGTAGACTAGAACTAGATGATGCTGACGTGCTATGGAATTTATATCCCCTGATTTGAACACCATAAATAGACAACAAGCAGGATCAACTCCACGAAGGAGAATCTGCATTTTATGGAGATCTCCCTTTTAACTCTCACACACTATGTGTCTTCTTGCCGAACTGCTGATAACGGAATCCCACGTGGATAGCTGATTGTCTTGAGCTTGATTCTTTTCACCCAAGTGTTGATGGAAAGAGTCAAGGTGCCGGCCATTGTGAGGGCTCATCTTGCATGGAATGCTGGGTGTCACTGGGGTGCATATGCTCGACAGAGATGCTTCGTTTGAAATCTTTGGCAAGGTGGGACTCTATTATATTATGTTTCTGGCTTCCGCTGGGGATGAACTCTGACCGATGCGCACGCTATCGCTGGGGCGCATTGGCCTTTTGGCTAGTGTCGTCTGTGTTGTTGATGGGACTTGGATTTCTGGCCAACGACTGGGGACTGGGACTTTCGCTGCCGGCCAATGTGCTGGTTGCTGCGATGTATTCAGGTACACGCTGCTCACTTATCCCCTTGGTGATGCGCTGGGGACTGGCGCGCCATCGGGCGGTGGGCATTGCGGTGGGAGGAACGATTCCCGACCAACGTGCTGACGCTCGTGGTGCTGGCCGTGGTGGGCGGAATATTTCAAACCGGAAGGAGATTTCAACGTGTGGCTCTTGTTGGGACGCGTGTTACTGGTGACTGTGGGTCGCTCTTGTTGTTGGTGCCACGCGTGGCGCGGTGGACGTTTCGCCGTGTTGATGAAGGTGTGGTGCAATATGTCTTCATACTGATTCTCGTGTTTCTGGGCGCAGGCCTGATGGAATGGGTGGGTATGGAAGGCATATTGGGCGCGTTCCTGGTGGGTTTTGGCACTCAATCGCGAAGTACCGGCCGCGAGTCCGCTAATGCAGCGCATTGAGTTTGTGGGAAACGCCTTGTTCATCCCTTATTTTCTGATTGGTGTGGGGGATGATTATCAATCTCCGCACGCTGTTGTCGGGCTGGCGACATTGCAGCGATGGCTTTGGCGATGATTGCCGTGGCACGGTGGAAATTGCTGGCTGCGCAGTTGGTGGGTCGCGCTTAGTTGGATGCCACGGAACGAAATATGGTGGGTGGGCTAAGTACGGCGCGCGGCTTCGGCTTTGGCCATTACTATGGTGGGCTATGAAATCATTTTGCCCGATGGTTCGCATTTACTCAACGAAGATGGGTGGGTGCGGCGATGATGCTCATTTTGAGCTCTTGCATCATTGCTTCTACGCTCACGGAACGTGCGGCACGCAAATTGATGCTTTCGGGGCAACATTGAGGGCGAATGCTGAAAGGAGGAGAAGGACTCGTGTTGGTGGCATTGGCGAATCCGCGGATGGTGATTCCGATGACGAATATGGCTTTGATGTTGCGGAGTGCTTCGGCCACAGCTCAATCTGACTGCGGTGAGTGTGGTGCTTTCGACGATGCTGAGGAGCGCGCCACGGCACAACAGGGTTTGGACTACGCTGCCAAGATGGCGGCCACTGGTGGGGGTGCGGATGCAAACGCACTGCCGCAGGTCGGTGAATGCGGTGACGGGGATTGCGCATAACGGCTGGGGAACACGATGCTACGGACATTCTCATTGGTTTTGCACCAGAAGAAAAACGATTTTAAGAACTCTTTGGTAAGTTTGCAACGGATCTTTTGATGCTGCTCCGCAACAGATTATGGTTTATCGTCCTTTGGTGCCGATTCACTGTTGCGGTGGATGCACATTGTGGTGCCCCATCGCGGAGAGTTCGACCCGGGTTTCCGTCATTGGGCAACACGCTTGGCCACGCTCTCTGTGCAGTTGTCGTGTCGCATCTCGGTGTATGGGGCTACTGAGACTTTGGATGCGCTGCGTCCGATATGGCAAAAGTGTGCGCAGAAGCCTGAGGTGGACTATCAGGAATTTTCTTCGTGGGACGACCTTCTTCCCTTTGGCTTTTCGCCCGCGCTCTGACCATCTTGCGGTGTTTATCTCTCTGCGCTGCGCGAATGCCTTCGCACCATCGCCATCTTGACCAACTGCCGATGCAATTGGAACGCTATTTCTATGCGCAGCTGATGATTGTGCCGGAAATCAGACGTTTAGTCAGTAGAGGTCTAGATGCTCCAGAAGAACTGAGAACATCCTAGAAGAACTAGAAGAACTAGCCCAACCGCGCAGCCCTCCAACGTCTAACCTCTAATTTCTAACGTCTAATTTGTAATAATAAAATCGTTCGCGACCTTGCATTCTTCAAAAGGAATTTGTAATTTTGCCCTCGACATAACAATTCCTCCTTATAAGAAAAAGAGGTCCACGACTATCTCACGGCACACGGCGTGAAAGTATCCGAGCAGCGTGTGGCCGTGATGCAATATCTTCTGCAACAAATGGGACACCCACCGTAGACGAGATTTACAAGCCTGGTGGATTCATATTCCAACCCTTTCAAGACAACAGTTTACAGCATCGCTCCGCCTTCTTATGGAGACGGTGTGGTGCGTATGCTCACCATCGATGGCAAAAAATGCCAACTACGATGGGGTGACTGAACCGCACGCCCATTTCCTGTGCCATCAGTGTGGACGTATCTTCAACATCGAGTCGCCCGATCACCTACCTCTGCGCCCTCCACGGCACCCGCAAGGCTTTGCCATTGAGGTCGGCTGATTTGTATTATCGCGGCGTCTGTCCCGAATGTTTGGCAAAACAAGACACGTAGTTACCACGACGAGAAAAACATTCCATTGCAAAGGGAAATCTTCGGAAAAACATTCTACTTCGGCAGAAAACACGCTGCGCCCCCTAAAAAGAACAAGAGACTGAATCCCATTGTGAGGTTCAGTCTCTGCTTTTAAGAGTACAATTGAGAAGCGATGTAGCGAATGTCACGACACAAGCACAGCATGCAGTGGAAACATCGAGGATGACACATTGCATGAATATAATCTATGGAAAACAACACGCTAGTGTTTGCTGTGCTGACGCAGTGTGATCTACTTCTTCCTTGACCTATAAAGAAAAGGGTTTTGTCCGTCTTATTTCGTGCGACGACGAGCAGGTCTTATTCGCAGGTTTGTCAGCTGGTTTGTCGGCAGGCTTATCGGCAGGTTTGTCAGTGAGCAAGGGCTTCTGAGAAAGGGTGGCAGGTTTCACTCAAAGTCAAGAGTAGTGTTGTCCGTGTCCACAAATCCCTTACCGTCAAACTTACGTTGGAGAAAGTTTCATCACCTTGAGGATATTCTCATTGCTGTAAGATGAGAAGTTTTCTTCAGCCACACTGAGGAAGCCTTTTGTCCAACTTAGAAGGTTTCATCAAGAAACGTCTGCGTGGGCAAATGGTCAGCTACAGTCGATGACTTTGGTGAAAAGGAATTTCAACAGCCACAAAGTCAGCAAAAGTCAGTGTTGGTGACGTTGATGTAGTGAATTGGATTTTTCACCTTAGCCTTTTTATCAGCTTCGGGATTGCGCTTTTCAAATTGAGCAAAGGTGGCAGTGACCAAGGCAAACGCACGAGTGCCAAGCCCACGGCTTCAGAAATAGTTGAAAAGGCGCGATTGGGCGTGATGGGCGTCAAATCAGGGCATTGGGGTTGTTGTTCTTGTCGGTGTTGGACCCACTCCAAAAGTCAGCTTGAGGATCGAGGAATTGGTCGATACCTTCATATTCCTCGAGGTTTTCGCCATTATCGTCGAGATACTTTCTCGCAGTCCTTAGCGTGGTTCTACGGCGTGATTGGCAATCGATAGTTTGACCCGACGTTTCCCAGGGAAGTCCTTGCCTCACTAGGAAACATATAATGCTGTTTTACACCATAATAAGAATTGACCAAAGCTGTCCAGGTGCAAATTCAAGATGATGCGGAGGTCGATTTGGTTGGTCATGATGGCCAAGCTATCGAGGTAAAGCGTTTGCTTAGAAGGTTGTAGATGGTAGGTATTGGTCGTTATCTGCACGAGTGTAGAAACGCCTTAGCCAAAAGATTCTGCGCGAGTAGACGTAGTTGTTGCGGATTCAGTGGATTCTTCGAAGTAGAACCTGCGTCAGTGTCAGAATCTGTGTCATCGCCGGCAACCGCCGCCACCGGGGAAAGGCGTATAGCCTCCATCGTAACTGGTGGATGGCGCGAACTCATAGCGTGACCTGCGTAGAACACCTCTTTGATGATGAGGTGGCTCGATGGTGGTTTCAGACGTTTGGACGTTGGTGGTCCAGTTTCGCGCTGGCAACTGCCCAAATCTGAGGGCGAGAGAACGCGAGGAGAGAATAGCAAAATCTTTTCACTTGTGGTAATGATATGACTTATAATATGTGTGTGTGAGCGGCGCTCGAGAGAATATGAGGTGCGGCTGGTTAGAGGAACCAGTTGCCAAAGCCCGAACCACCGCCGATGCCGTGCGTTTGCACGTTTTTGCGCAGCTTCAAGTGCATCTTCGGGAGTAAGACCAATCTCGCGTCCCATAAAATAATAGAGCGGGTCGTTGGGCATCTACGCCTGTGGGGTCAGTGTCGAAGCTGCTGCAATAGATTTTGATGGGGATGTTGAAGCGCAACACTTCTTTCCATTCCGAATCTTGTCCGTATTCCTTGGCCTCATCGGGATTCGTGCATCAGCGCAATGCGTTGGCTGACGAATTGATAGGTGGAGTGGCGTTTCAGGTATTCATCGGGCGAGGAATGAGTGCCTTTTTACCTTTGGGGACATTTCATCACGCGGACAGAGAGGTAGAACTTCGGCAAGAGATAAGTGGACGCGTGTATTGCGCTGGTTCTCCCGTGACAGAAATTCCGGACGATTGGCAATGAGATAGGTCATTGCACGTGGTGTTCGTCGGTTTCTCCGAGGTCGATGTCGAAATTGAAGTGTCCTTTCAAGCCCACGCGCGTCTTGGTCGTAGGAGCCACGGCATAGTCCATAGCCGTTTTGTCGAGCGGTGGGAGCAAACGCTGGTTGAACAACTCGCGCGCGCCATCGCCATCACCCCGTGTGTCCAGGGGTGTCGCGATAAGTGTATTCAAAGAGCTTTAGAAGACAGGTCGGCACGCTGCTTCCACGTGGTGGCATTGGCAAAGGCAGGAGCCTTTGATGGGCGTTGTCGATCACGGTGCCTTTCTTCAAAGGGTCTTTGCTCTTAGGGTCATAAGTCCATTTGCCACGGCAGTCCATCACGTCATAAGGATTGCCCTTTTGTCGTCTACATCGCTGACGGTGAAGAAAATCTGGCATTCGTCGGAATGATTGAGGATGTCATCATTCATCAACTCTACCTCTTTGTTGAAGAAGTAGAGGCAAAGTCCCCAGCGTTTGAGTTTTCCGCCAATGATGCGGATGTAGTCGGCCCCGTTTGCCGTCCACCGACTCCAATAAGGCGACCGTGGAGGAGCGTTGCTACCTCAACGGCAGCCATTGTGTGGTGTTGTTGCGAATGATAGCAAACTCTTCTTGTTTCCAAAGGTGCGTTGCGATAAACAAAGCTGCCGTGCATCTTACCGTCACCGTGGGAGTGTCCTTCTTTGAACATTGCCAAACAAGTACACAGTTAGTTGAAGGCTCCATTGGGATCGGATTGGCCATCGCATCGTTTCGTCTTGATTTTGGTCAAACGTCGACGTAGTGGTCGGCTCCAGAGCGAGCGATGGGCTAGCTTCGAGAGGATTGTCATCATAGTTGACGTGGACGCTGCCAAGACAAAAGTCGTCGCACGAAGTGGTGAGAGCATCCGACTGCCAACAAACAGGCGGAAATGGTGGATAACTCAGTCATTAGAATAATACGGTACTTTGTCTGAATCGATAAGAAGAGAAATAACTCTGTGGGTCTGAGAGCATTCGCCAGAGATTAGCCGCATTGGCATTGGGATAGAAGCGTTGGGATGTCTTTGACACACTCGTTCTTTCTCCTTCGTCCGTGTCGGCAATGACGCGAATGGGCAGCGGATAGTCGATGTCGAAAATTGTCCCAACCGGGCTGTATTTGGTTGAAATCCCACACGTATCCGATAGCAGAGTTGCTCATCGTTGGTGTATTCGGCAGGCTTGTCTTGCGCACTCTGCTCCAGCACCAGCTTGTTGGTGTCCACGGTTGAGGATGTTGCAGATGCGCGCTTGCAGCGAGAACTGAACATCTTTGCGTTTGAAGCGCAAGATGCCTTGAAACCGAGTCGATCGAAGGGGCTTACCGGGCATCAAGACTGCGTTCTGGCGCAACAAGCTCACGGTGTGGCTATAACGCTGACGAGGCAGAGTGGTGTCGAGTCGATGAAATCGCCATTGTGAGACTCCACAAAAGAGTTTACCGATTTCTTCTTCCACAGGGCTAGCGTCGCGATATTCGTAACTGAAGAGTTCGGGCGTCAGCTCATTGAGTTTTAGTGCCTCCACGGCTTGGAAAAGGGCATATTGCCTTCCGGGCGTGCTGATGGTTTGCAGGCTTCGGGGCGTCCACCGTCGTTTCGATGGCGCGCCGCTCAAATTTTCATTAGTAAGACGGAGTTATCGCCCATAACAAAACTAGTGGGCGTATAGATGTTGCTCGTGCTGTATTTGGTGGCAGGCAAGGTTGTCCGCCCTTCGCGCGGAAGGTGTATTTATCGATGAAATGCGGGGTCGCATCGAGGGTGCGAGGATAGGCCATTTTGCAAACCTTTGGACACGATGGGGCTTTTACCGGCTGCAACAATGGCATTTTGGTCGAGCGTGCTGTGGCCGATGCAAAGAAATGTTGGTGCATTTGGAGCGCACTACTGATTTCATCAGGCACTTGATTGCCTTGTTTGTCAGTTTTATAGAAATAACTAGAGAACTGGTGGTTGATGAGCAGTCCGTTTTTGGTCGTAGTAGCGCAATTCTAAGCCATAAACCACCTTGTCGGAAGCCACAACATCGAAATGATTGCGGGCTGTGGTGACAGTCATTTCGCCATATCGTCTTTGGCGATGTCGATTTCTGCATCACTGGGAGGGGAAAGACTGTCGCCGGCCTCGTGGATGGTGCGATAAAGCATTGATTTCTGTCTTCGCCATTGTGCCAACATTGAGGGTGCCACCGGGATAACCCATGCGCAAGATGGCGTGAACAGCATAAATTTGGTCGTGTCCCTTGACATCGCGTTCGATGGATGAGGGGGGAGCTTTGACCACTTTCTTGAAAAAGTCGTCAACTTGGTTGTCTGAACAGCTACCAAAGCGGCAAAGCTGCCAAAACATCCCGTGCCGATGTAAGATAATATTCTAGATTTCATTGTAAAGAATCATCATTACGATTCATACCTAACGGTCTAACGACCGATTTGGGTTGAGGAGAAATGAGTAACTGCGCAAGGTCGTTGGACGACAAGAGCAGCACTCCAATTATGGCGCAACACGTGTGTGTGCGTGTTGCTGCCACAGAGGTTTAATCTGATGAGGGTTCTCAGAGAGAAGTTGGCACCACGCTCGTGGGCATAGTGGCGGAAGCGGTCGGTGTACCCTTATATAAGGCATTGAAGACGTTGTCACCGACAAGCATAAACTTGATTTCACGTTTGTAGGAAGTTTGATGGCGAAATCGCCCGTTCCGTTGAGCAAGAAATAAGCATCAGGCGAATCTGGCACGAGGTCTTTGTCGATCGAAGCGTGTTTTGCTTGGCCACATAGATGCCGGGAGGGAAAGCGAAGCCCGCATATTGCTTTTGGCGATTGCCCAAAACTTTGGTGTAGCTGGCTGAAAGTCCGTAAGCGATTTGGAGGGCATGAAGGGCAACCAGTCTTGACGACTCAGTTGCGACCATCCATCTCACCTTTGGCCACGAGGGTCAGGGCGGGTTCGATGGGCTTGCAGGTGGCTTCGATGTCACCGCCCACCAAACGCACATCGTCTTGGTCGTAGATGAACTTAGGATACTTACCGCTGGGGTGATTGTGGTAGCGATCTTTACCACTGCCGATGTGGTCGTAGATGTAACCGTCGATGCGCTGATAGAACATGCTGGGTTCTACGGAGAATTTGGTGTTTCTCCACTTTTGCGCCTAACACGGCTTTTTGCAGCCCTCGCTCACTTTCTATGGCGATTGCCCACCACCCAATAAGAACCTTCCTGCAAAACCGATGGCATAAAGTTCGTTGATGTCTGGTGGTCTCCACGACCAACCCACGTTGGCGTGCGTCCCACCGATCGCTGATTTGATAGTGCGCAGCGAGCGAAGAGGTGAAGTTACTGTAAAGTTTGAAGTCGTCGTCACAGGTGTAGTTGCTCAAACTGTGTAGCCATTGACCGACATCACGCGGAAGTCGTAGCGCAAACCGAGAGCGGGAAGCTTGGAGTTTGCCCCACTGTGCTTTGTGGAGGGTGAATCCTCCCACAGAGAGTGCAGCAAAGTTAGGGCACAAAAGGCAGGCTGTTTCGTGCCGGGATAGTTGAAGTTTTCTTGATAGGTGTTGGCCAAACTCTGTCTCTGTGGTCATGTTCCACAAATGCCATTTGGCGTTCCACGTCACATCAAACTTATAGGTTTTGAGAATCAAGTCTTGCATCGGAATCCAACTCCACTGCTGCTTCTTACGATTTTTCAAATTCCTGACGCAAATTCTCTTGGAATGGTCCCACGATGTCGAGTTGGTGGTCGTCGTTGATGCGCCATTTCACCTCACCCTTCACGGTGAAGTGTTGCGACTGTTGGAAAGGAGGTTGAATGTCGTAGGAGAAATTGCGCAAAGTAGACACATCGGGACGTCCTGCCTCGAAGCGTTTGATGAGCTGGTCGAGGTCAGAAATCTTAGAACCGTAATAAATGCCACTGCGCTGATAGTAGATGCTAGAAAGCAAGGTGGCCGTGATGTTTTTGTCCTTGCAGCCCAACATGGCTGAGAGCGCGATGTTGTTGTAGCCGGTGTTGTTGAGGAATGTAGTCGGCCGTGTGGTAATCACCTCCTTGGTGTAGTTACCATGGCACGCGCATACCCCAACGTTTGTAGCCTGCTTCGAGGGTTCCACTGCCCGAAACACCACGAGCATTGGTGTCGTAGCCAGTGTTCACCGAACCTTGACGTGAAAACGTGTGCCGTCGTAGGGCAAGGGTGCGTCGTTGAGCAACACCACCCACCCATTGCGCCAAATCCGTAGCGGATGCACTCTGCACCTTCACCACTTCCACCATGCTAGAACCTGTGTAGTCCACTTCGGGCGTGGTCGAGCTCCCCAACTTTGGCTTTCGAGGCGCAGCACCGTTGTTCATCAACAGAATTCTGCTGGAGTGCATACCCTGAATCACGGGCTTGGCAATCGTTCCTCCCGTGCTGATGAGCTTTTCACCCAGGATGGTCTCTAATAGTTTTGCGAGGGAAGTAGCACCACCCTTCTCAATGTCGGTGCTTTTCACCGCTGCCGACTGTTGCAACACGGAGGTGTGCTTGCGGCGCGCTCACTGTGACGCCCTGAATGCTGTGACCGCCGTCTTGCAAAGCGAGGGAAATTTGGCCATTGGCGGGGATGGTGACGGCACGTTTGAGTGGATTGCAACCGATGTAGTTACTTCCACGTGGATGCGCTGAACGCCTTTCGTGACAAGCGCACGGTGCAGCGACCCTTGTTGTCGGTCACGCCCATCACTTTGCCGTCTATGCGGCACGGATGCGCCAATGAGGGCTTCATTGGAACCTTGGCGCGTGATGGTGAAATGCACCACTTGGCGCGTAGTGTTGGTCGTTTGCAGGAAGCACTGGCCGAAGTTGCTGCAAAGGGTGCAGCAATGGGCGTTGCATAAGAAGATGGGGAAGGTGTTGTCCGCAGCCGCCAGATTTGTTCCATTCGCCATCGCAGCGATTGAGAACCCTTGTGCCACCAATGCCGCACAAAGGGCAAGCGGTGCAGTACCGAAGCGTTGCGGTGGGGACAATGTTGCTTTTTTCATACGAGATTTTTGCATATCATAGGTGAGTTGGCATTTCCTCTCACGAGGTTTCCACTCTTTTACATTTTGCATCTGGGTTGATGTGGGATTGGCCTTTTGGCACAACTCTACAAAGTGTTTTACTGCGCAATTTCTCCGCACATTCTGATTTTTCAGAAACTGCTCCTGGGCTTTGTGGCTAAGAGGATGAGCAAATGACGAAAAGGTTTGCTGAGGGTGAGATAAATGCTGCATATCGTCAAAAATATGCACGAATTTATCGTATTGACCGCTCCTCAAACGGTAGCCTTTCACAACAATTGTTCCTAGCCATCGGGGAAACTGTGTTTTGCGAGTGCAAAGTTACGGCCTTCTCCTCGCCTACTCAATACTCACTTCTAGGTATTTTCCTTTTTCTGGTTAGATTTATTTGCATTCCAAACTTCGAAACCAACAGAAAACACTATTTCACAACGAGAGTGGCAATATATAATAATCCCTTTTCCAGAAAAAACCAATTCTTTCGCATTCTATTGCATAAAGTATGTATTTATTTTGATTTATCCAGGATTATCTGCTCAAGACATAAGGAGCGAATGGGAGTAAAAGCACACTTTTTCTGCACTTGGAATGGCCATACAACGTGTCGTTTCTTCTAAAAACAACGTGTCGTTTTACTAAAAACAACGGCTCGTTTTATCAAAAACAACGGCTCGTTTTTCCGCAAACAACGTGTTGTTTGTCTGCCAACAAAGTATTGATAAGACAACCAACTGATTATCAGAATAAAAATCTCGGACATCGTGAAATGTCCGAGAGATATGATGCCCCCATAGTGACAACTGCTGCATCATCATTTGGTGGGAGAGAAATGTCAATGAAGAGGGGAAATCAAAGTGCGCACTAATTTTTTGAACGATTGAGGAGGGCTTTGATGCCTTCAATCTCAAAAGTGAGATACTCTTCAATGAATTTTTCTCGGCTTCGCTTTCGCTCATATTGCGATCGATGATTTCTTCAATCATACTAAACATACCCTGCTGGAGAGCCATCTGATAAAGGCATTGGAAAGTTGCGCGCAATTCTCCTTGTCCATCGGTAAGATGCGAAAACCACTGCGAAACTATTCGAGAGCGACTTATCAATGAATTCGTGTCTATAAGTTTCAAGCGAAGGTTCCCTGCGCGATAAAAGACAAGAAACATCAAGTCGCGGCGCCTTTAACCAACGACAAATAAGTCGCTGTGGTCTGCTGTATGTTCTCAGGAGCATTCCAAGCAAGCATATCGTAGCCCGAGAGTCCGTAATACGACCCAACAGGCGCCCATCTCAGCCGTAAAAGGCTCTACCACTGCAATAAAGAGCGCATCCTCTGCTAGGGAAATAATTGTAGAGATTGCCCAAACTCGTGCCGGTAGCAGTCGCTACGCCACGCATCGAAGCCTTCAAAAAGCCGTCTTCGAGGAAGGCAGTGCGTGCCACATCCATAATGGTGCGTCGGGTGATCTTTTAGTGTCTGCATACTGGGAGGGTTATAATTTATATTTGCCACAAAGATACGGAAAATGCAGACGCCTCCAAAAATTTCGACTTTAAAAATCTATTAAAATCTGCGTTTTTTGCGTTTACATCGTTCATTATTACGCACATATCGCAAAGAATATTGAAAACAACATACCTTCGCAACAGAAAAACAGAAAGAAAATCGAGATTTTCATAGGTTGATACTGTATTTGTTGCGATTTGATTTTTGTGAGCAACAATTTAATTCGTAACTTTGCATCGAAACAGAATACAACATCGAAGGTTGAAAAGAAAGACACACCACCCCACTACAAACCGCTTCTCACGATGTCAAAAACCTTTTTATCGACCATTAAAAACACCATCCTTTATGAAGATTCACGATCAACAGTCGTGCCCACAATTGTCGGAAGATACGGCACGATTCGAAAAGACTATCGTCCCTATCCTTCAACAACTTAAAAAGTACGCGCAAAGCCTTCCACACTCCCCCGTCTATGAGGAGGAAGACTGGCAAGATGCTCTCATTGAGATATGGCAACAACTCCATCTTTGCCTCCGGGCGAGGAGGTCAATTGGGCTATGCAACACATCGCACACAGATTCTGCCTCAATCGTATGGAGAGATATCGAAAGAAAAACACCTTCATTTGTTTGCGAACTTGATGATAGTAAACTTTGTTCAATGCCTGATAATACACCAGAAATGAGCTTTTCATCGGAGTTGGAGCGATTAACAAACAATGTTTCCTGCGTGAGAACCGCAAAAATTGTGAATTGTTTGGCAAAACAGCCCGAATTGAACCGTTCCATCGTTTTGATGCATCTCGACAATTACACTTTGCCCGAAATTGCAAAAACACTAAAACTTACGAAATCCGCTACAATCTATCGTTTTTCGTCAAACGATAAAGGCGATGAAAGATGCAGCACTATGAAAATTCGCATCTTTCCAAAGGGAACAATGGCGAAAAGACAGAACAGAAGTACACTTCTGCCGACGTGAAGCAGATGCTTTGTTTCACCAATTCACCATTCCATCATCTCATCATTCTATCATTTCATCATTTTACCATTTCATCATTCTATCATTTCATCCACAAGAATCTTTTTACTATGATTGTTTGCACAACCACCACACCGGCCTCATCGACCACTACCTCAATCGATTGTAGCAGCGAAGAGGCTACACCCGACACGCTAGAAATTGTGTTGTGGCGCACCCACTTCACCAACGAAGGCACATTGGGGATGCTCTTCATCAATGGCAGTTTCTTTTGCCACACACTAGAACCACGCGCTCGGCCTTTAGGCGCACGCAAAGTTCTTGGTAAAACGGCCATTCCCACAGGTACTTACCAACTTCGTCTTGACCGCATATCACCACGGTTCTCCCATTTCAAACGCTATCCTTGAGCGCGAGTTTGGGGTGGAAAGATGCCCTACCTTTGCAACGTACCTGGTTTTCAAGCAATTCTCATCCACGTAGGCAACACGCCCAACGACACGAAGGGTTGCATCCTTGTGGGCGAGGCAAAGACGGCCGATTTCATTTTCCACTCGGTGACAACCTTCCGACGATTGATGCAGCGTCTCTCGCTCCATCCTCGCCACGTGCCGCTCTACATCTCTGTGCGCACACACCCTCAAGCGCACAATCTCATTACACAACCCTAGCTCTTGACGCACATCTGTTATTTCCCCACCTTCCATGCAAGGTGTGGGATTTTTCCTCATATCCTTGGCCGACTTCTGCAAAAATCGTAACTTTGAACTCCTAGAAAATCTAGAAGCGCTAGAAAAACAGAATCCCTAGTAAATCTAGAAAAACTAGAACCACTAGAAAAGCTAGAACCTCTAGGAGCATCTAGAAATCAAAAACAGGCTAACCTCATATATGAAAGGAATCGTATTGGCTGGAGGAAGCGGCACACGCCTCTACCCCATCACTAAAGGGAGTGAGCAAAACAGTTGCTTCCCATCTTCGACAAACCGATGGTGTATTATCCCATTTCGGTGCTTATGCTCGCAGGCATTCGCGAGATACTCATCATTTCCACTCCCCACGACCTACCAGGTTTTTCAACGCCTTTTGGGCGATGGTAGCGACCTGGGGTGCAGTTCTCCTATGCCGAGCAACCCTCGCCCGATGGTTTGGCACAAGCCTTCATCATCGGTAGAGAGTTTATTGGCAACGACAGCGTTTGTTTGGTCTTAGGCGACAACATCTTCCACGGAGCTGGATTCACCGAACTGCTCCACAAGGCGGTGACCACCGCCGAAAAGGAACAACGTGCCACCATCTTTGGCTATCGCGTGAACGACCCCGAGCGTTATGGCGTCGCCACCTTTGACGAAACTGGACAATGCACCTCGATCGAAGAAAAACCCGAGCACCCCAAGTCCAACTATGCCGTGGTGGGCTTGTATTTCTATCAACTCTGTGGTGGATGTGGCAGCGAACATCAAACCTTCGGCGCGCGGAGAACTGGAAATCACTACGGTCAACCAGCATTATCTCGAAGCCAACGAACTCAGGTGCTTACCCTTGGACGCGGATTTGCGTGGCTCGACACCGGAACCCACGATTGCGCTCAGAGGCCTCCACTTATATTGAGGTACTGGAAAAACGTCAGGGTCTCAAAGTGAGCTTTGTCTCGAAAGGCATCGCCTCATGGACAAGGTTGGCTCTCGGCAGAAGAGGTGGAACGCATCGCTCAACCTATGGCGAAGAATCAATATGGCCAATATCTGCTCAAAATGATTGCTCAGCAGTAACCCCCTTCAAGAATTTGAGTTTTATCTCTCATCAATTGCATAGATTTCTACAACAATTGTCCGGATTTCCCTCAGCACATATGGATTTCTCCAACAATTGTCCAGACGTCTTCTCATCAATTGCATAGATTTCACCAACAATTGTCAATTGTCCAGACGTCTCCTCATCAATAGATTTCTCCTCATCAATAGCATAGTTCTTTCCTACAATGATAGTACATCCCACGGCCATTCCCGACGTAGTCATCCTCGACCCCCGATTGTTTCGCGACGACCGCGGCTATTTCTTTGAATCCTTTTCCCACCAAGAGTTCAACCGCCTCGTGCGTCCCATTGATTTTTGTGCAAGACAACGAATCGTAGTTCCACGCGCGGTGTGATGCGGTCTTCACTATCAGCGCATGCCCCACATGCAGAGTAAACTTGTGCGCTGCACCCGCGGTTGCGTCCTCGATGTAGCCGTAGACATTCGTCAAAGCAGTCCCACCTTTGGTCAGCACGTCGCCGTGGAGATTGAGCGAAGACAACCATCTCCAGCTCTTCATCCCCGCGGTTTTGCGCACGGTTTTGCCGTTCTCTCCGAAGAAGCGGTGTTCAATACAAATGCGACAACTATTATGCCCCGAGTCGGACGCAGGCATCTCACTTTTTGGACGAGCGTCTCGACATTGACTGGCGCATCCCGTTGCCGAAGCCATTTTTGAGTGCCAAAGACCAGCGCCACCTCTCTTGGCCGATGCTCCCACGACTTCATTTGGGGCGAGGAGTTAGTATATCAAATCGGTCATTAAACTGTTATAGTGCTGCTCATTATTGAGAAGACAACAGTTCTAATGACCGATTTGGGATTTACCTATTGTACGCTATTCCAATCCTTTGGCCAGAAGTACCATCCACACAAGGAATTCACGAACGATATGGCGGGAAAAAGTTGCTTTCGGCATCAAACGATGCATCGCTATTGGCTCGTTTTGCTACGAGTATGTCATAAAGTTCCTGACTAAATACGTGCTTCGCGATAGAAAAACTGATAGTCAGAGAAACGATTGAAGGCAATCTTGAACTTAAACAAACTATCATTTCAGAACCAAGCCTCCACCTAGATGAAAGGTCTTCATACCCTGTTCACTGCCCCACAGAGCAGCCTTTATAAAGCAGCTGAGTTGGAGGAGCTATGCTACGATACGCAATGTCGGAACCAGACAAATGATAGTTTTAGTTTGCCGTTTGCAAGAGCATTATGCTCATCGCTATAATCTTGCCCTCGTATTCAGCCCAAAACATCTCGTAGTTATCCTTTAAGTCAAAATGAATGCTTCTGAGAAGTCCGGAGAAAAAGTAATAGTATTTCTGAGCATGGTCTTTGTCCATCGTAGCATTATAAATGCTTATAAACGCTTCGAACAATTCCTAGCCCTTGTCCATGTTTTAATCTCGACGCCATTTTTCGGCCTTGCGAATTATAGTTGCGATTTTTAGAATGAATGTTCTTCCAAATCACCTCATTCGTCAAGTCCATTGCCACCGTTTTACCTAATCTATGACGTCAGAGCAAGCTTTCATCGCCTCGCATTGGCTAAGACTGATGATAGCGCACAAAAGTTATCACAACCCCTTCCTCTTTCATCTTATCCACGTAAGCAGTCCACATAGTTTGTAAACGTTCCGCGTTTGAGCTTGCGTTTAGTACCGTATTGGGACTGTTATCTAATCCTTCTAAAAGGAAACCACCATAACCATAAGGCGTGATAGAATCATATACCCCTCCATAGCTGTTGGTCGCTTCATATAAACATAGATAGGCACAGTTTTGCTTTTGACTCCGCGTTTGAATCTTCCTCATAATACAACAACTGTGGCTCTCCATCCCCATGCATTTTCAAAGGCGCGGAGATATATCCGCTCAGGTAATAGACATCATAATCGGCAAAAGTTTTGACGATCTCGTCCCACTCCTTAGCCTTACTCAGATTATATATCCTCAATCATTCTTATAAGATTCGGTGTTTATTTAATTATTCTTCTTTTAATCCCATATCCATCAAGCGTTGAGTAAAGCCGAGGATCATCTACTTCCTCATTATTACCCATTTCCCACACCGATGTCCTTGCAATGGAATACATTAGCAATGGTCATATAACAGAATCTTAAGGTCTCACCCAAAAACTAATATGATCTACATACCACACGTCACACTTAAACTTATTGCTGTAAGTGCATAGGTTACGACCATTTATCGCGCCAGCCAGTGATACCAGGACGAACCTCATGCCGACGAGCCTGGGTTTCGTCATAAAGTCTCAAGAGTTTCACAAGCAACGGACGAGGTCGATGAAACTCATATCCCCTTTAAGACGTTGATGAGCTGAGGCAATTCATCAATACTAGTTTTGCGAACTAACGCTCCGACTTTTGTCAAACGCTGAGGGTCAGGCAACAAATTTCCCTGGTCATCTCGTTCATCGGTCATTGACTTAAACTTCATTATCTTAAAGAGTTTCCCATCTTTACCTGGTCGTGCTTTGGTAAAAGATTGCACCTGCGCCCTTATTGGCAATTGTAAGCCAAATGTAAACAATCAACAGGAAAGGCCAAGCAATCAATAGAAAAGAAACGCAAAGATGAAATCAATCACGCGCTTAAAGAAGTGGTTATACATATTCTTATTCCATTATTTGTTTGAAAAATCTATCATATCGTCCAACAACTACGAACTTGGTGTAGAGGTGTCTATTATCCCAAATCGGGCATTGAGATCCTGAACAGATTTTATTTGATGGTTGAGTAGAGGGTATGCAAAGATACCATTTCCCATCATTCTATATTATCTTCTACTCCAACATATTAGGTACACCATCAGCTTTATGGACGTTCACTGAAAAGTCGGTATTGTGCTTTATGACACACGCTCAATCAGCCTTTAGGTGCGTATCTTCGAGATGCGGGATATATTTATTTTCGACATAATAGGTGCATCGCTATAACGCCATACACCTAAAGCGAAAATAAAAGAACGAAGATGAAGGAAAATGAAGAGCCTGTGAAGAAAGCCCCTTACTTTTTGCATTGTCATTACGACACAGACGCAGAAGAAAACTCGCTGATGCTTGTGGATTTGACAACAATAATACTAACAACCATTACTCACTCCATAAAACATTATCACAATGGACAGCAACAAAAACTCCTGGAAGCCGCAACGAAGGTGTACGGCGCTATACAAGGCATGGACAAGTTTGTCGATGCAAATTTCCCTAAGAAATCGTAGGCATCGTGAAGCGTCACAGCAAAATCGCAGTGGCTTCTGCCTGGATTCCCATTCCTGGGGCTGGCACGTGGCTGCTGGTGCTGCCAACATCTGGACGATGTGCTGGTACATCAACAAGAAAGTGGGCATTTCAGTGGGCGACAACATCTTGAAAACCATTGGTGCTGGCGTGGCAACGAACTTGGCTTCGGCTGCTGCGGTGAAAGCGACCGTGGCGATGCGCACTGAAATTCATTCCTGGCATTGGCAGTTTGGCGGGTGCAGCTTTGATGAGTGGTACGCTCTATGCCGTGACGCTGGCTTCTGGTTGAGGGTCTATCTGATGGCACTTTCCTCACATGTTGCAAAACAAAGGGCAAAAACTTTAGTGCAAAATGACTTGCAGCAGGCGGTGAACAAGGTGTTGAAGGAGTCTCACTTTTCTTAAAAGACTTCATCAGTTCTGCGAAGAAGGGCTACAAGTCTTAGCCTTTTCTCTAAAACTACGGCTTTGCATAAGCCCTCTGTTGCGCAATTCAGCGCAAATACCGCGAGCTTTCAAAGACTTCTTCCAACGAAA
>BNJT01000972.1_pt1 | contig 100268 bp, 102 predicted proteins | sample 8540491 | NCBI WGS metagenome assembly BNJT01 (sample SAMD00202455, study PRJDB9452) | human saliva metagenome | host: Homo sapiens | reverse complement strand
CCACACTCAAATATTCATTTTAAAAGCAAATTTATATCAAATAAGTACTTTTGCTTTATAATAACGACAAATACCCAACAAACAGGGAACAAACATGAAAAAAACACTAACGACACTTATCCTTTGCGCACTGGCTCCTGCCGCCCTGGCTGCCGACACTTACGGCTACCTGGCCATGTGGCAAAACCCAGCCGACAGCAATGAAGCGCTGCAAATCAAAAACTACCAAAGAAAATGCCACCCAACTGGATGCGACGGCAGAACTCGAAACATTCTGCAAAGGCCAAGATGCCTTAGCCGGTATCAGCGCAGGTCAAGCAACAGGCTGTAAAACTGTTGTCCCTCTGCACAACACCTGTATCGCTGTTGCCTACCCTAAAGCCATGGGCAAATTGACTGCGCAAAACGTTGTGGCCATTACCTCCCCTCGTTTCAAAACCGTGCATCAAATTGCATTGAACCAGTGTATCAAAAAATACGGCTCACAAGGACAATGCACTTTAGAAACAGTCTATTGCACTTCTGAAACCTACTATCAAGGTACGGTCAAAACCCTCTGGGAAAAAATCAAATCCATCTAAGGCCGTCTGAAAATAAAACCGGCTTGCCCGATATTCTCCATATCACGGCAAGCCGGTTTTTTTATTCTGGCTTTTATTTGCTGTTTTTTTCCAACAATTTGGCCACAACGCCTTCAGCCTGTTTCACCAAATCAGGGTTGGTTCGGAAGTGGTTCTCATCATTTAAAGAGTAGCTGACAGTAGAAACCGCATACTTGGTGCTTCTCAACACAAATACGCCTTTACGCAAGATTTCGTTATTGCCTTTGGTTTTATAACGCAGATTATACGGGCAAGAAGAAATCATACAGTTTGCCACGGTTGTCCGCTGTCACAATAGTGCTGCCAATGCCGCGTTTTGCCAAAGCTTTAGACAAAGCACGATCCAAATCATGCGGTCTTACTTTTGCATTTTGAATGATGCAGACATGTTTGATGCCGGTCAGCTCTTCAGGTTTCAATACTCTTTGTTCCGTAGTGGAACACGCGCCCAGCAACAATACGGCTGAAGCCGCCGCTAAAATCATGGTTTTCATCTGTTTTCCTTTTTAAAATTTTCAAACAATAAATATTCAGACGGCCTTTATAAAAAAGCCGTCTGAAAAAATCAACGTACGTTTTTCATCAAACGCTGTTTCTCACGCTTCCAATCCGCTTCTTTCAGGCTTTGGCGTTTGTCATGCTGTTTCTTACCCTTGGCCAAACCGATTTCCACTTTGATTTCTACCGCGGGTGTAATGCAGGTTTAAGGGCACAATCGTATAACCGGCGCGTTCGGTTTTGCCGATTAACTTATTGATTTCCGATTGTTTCAACAATAACTTACGCGGACGGACAGGGTCAGGTTTGACGTGTGTCGAGGCAGTGGGCAATGCGGTAATGTGGCAGCCCACCAAATAAAATGCGTCTTTTTTCCAGTAGATATAGCTTTCTTTTAATTGCACGCGTGCAGCGCGGATGGCTTTGACTTCCCATCCCTCCAATACTATACCGGCTTCGATTTGGTCTTCGATAAAGAAATCGTGAAAGGCTTTTTTATTATTGGCAATACTCATTATGCTGATTCTTTACAAACTTTTCAGACGGCCTATTTTATCAGGCATGCTTAAAAAATAAAACGGCAAACGGTTTTGAAACGTTTACTCGCTTAAAACATGGCGGCGGTAAAAACGGTTGATATCGGCAATGGCTTTTTCATCTTCAGGCCGCAAATCCAGTTTCAAATCGGCAAGGCGGATCAAGATTTGGTCTTCACGCTCGGCAACAGCGCAGCTGACCTCGCCTTCGCTGCGAAAATGACGGATAAGCTCGTCTAGCTGCTTTAAAGCATTTTGATAAGATGAATTTTGATTCATAATTTTTAACCCGAACGCCCATAAAAAATGGCGGGAAACCCCGCCATGATTTTACGGCTTACGCCGCGCATTTGATTAAGCAGCTTGAATGTTAGCAGCTTGTTTGCCTTTAGGGCCGGTGGTTACGTCGAAAGACACGCGTTGGCCTTCTTTCAGGGTTTTGAAACCTTCCATGTTGATCGCTGAGAAGTGAGCGAACAAATCTTCGCCACCTTCGTCAGGAGTGATGAAACCAAAACCTTTAGCGTCGTTAAACCATTTTACGATACCGGTTGCCATTAGAAACTTCCTATACTTAAAAATTAACAAAATCAGCAAAACAAGGCATACAGCAAACTAAAACGTTCAGCGTTTCTCCCCCGTATTGTATACGCGGTCGAGTGCCAACTTCTGCTTAACCGTCTTTTTACATTTGTTAAGACAAAACGTCAAGCTATGTTTTCAAAAAAGTGGGAAAATAGAAAAAAATTGCCGAAATACAACAGAAAACGGTTTGCAATCAAAACAAGCCGTCTGAAAACTGAAACCTAAGATTATGAACCATCCGAATACCGACCACCAATCCGATACCCTGCTCAGCGATATCAACACACAGCCGCCGAAACGTTACGGCGTATTTTTATTGAACGACGATTACACCACCATGGAATTTGTCGTCGAAATCCTGACCGAAGTCTTTATGCTTGCACAGGAACAGGCAGTCGCCGTCATGTTGTTGGTGCACCACGAAGGCAAAGGCCTGTGCGGCACCTACACGCGCGATATTGCGCAGACCAAGCAACATCAGGTCATGGAGCGTGCCAAAGCTGAAGGGCATCCGCTCAAATGTATAGTCGAAGAGGTTTAAATCATGCTTTCACCCGAATTGGAACACATCCTACAACTACTCTATCGTGAAGCACGCAACGCTCGTTATGAATTTATCAGCTTGGAACACCTGCTTTTGGTGCTGATAGAGGAAGATGCGGCTGTGCCGAACGTCTTAAAACTGTGTGGTGCGGATTTGAAAGTCCTGTCCGAGCAGCTTGCGGCCAGCGTTGCAGAAAACACGCCGCAAATTCCCGATCATCTTCTGGATACAGTCGAAACCCAGCCTACATTGGGCTTCCAACGCGTCATCCAACGGGCGATGGTGCATACCCAGTCTGCCGGCAAAGCCGCAGTAGAGCCTTTGGATATTTTGGTTGCCATGATGAGCGAATCTGAAAGCCATGCCGTTTATTTCCTCAAATTGCAATCCATTACGCGCTTTGAAGTCTTGCGTTGCATTGCCCATGGCTCGCCCGATGACGAGGATGGCAATGATTCAGACGGCCTGGGACGCGAGGGCGAAGAAGCAGAACAAAAAACCGGCTCCCTTTCCGACTACACCGTCAACCTCAACGCCGAAGTCAAAGCCGGCCGTATCGACCCTTTGATTGGTCGCAAACACGAAATGGAACGGCTGGTGCAAATCCTGTGCCGCCGCCGCAAAAACAATCCGCTTTTGGTCGGCGAGGCTGGCGTGGGCAAAACCGCGCTGGCGGAAGGTTTGGCACACCAAATCGTCAACGGCGATATTCCCGACGCGCTGAAAGAAGCCGAAGTGTATGCGCTGGATATGGGTTCCCTTTTGGCGGGCACGAAATACCGCGGCGACTTTGAAGCGCGGGTCAAATCCGTCTTGAAACAACTCGAAAAAATTCCGCACGCCATTTTGTTTATCGACGAAATCCATACCATCATCGGCGCGGGCAGCACCAGCGGCGGCACAATGGACGCGTCCAACCTGCTCAAACCCGCATTGGCGAAAGGTTCATTGCGCTGTATCGGCGCGACCACTTACGACGAATACCGCACCATTTTCGACAAAGACCACGCCTTAAGCCGCCGCTTCCAAAAAATCGACGTGGTTGAACCCACCGTTTCCGAGACCATTCAAATCCTGCGCGGCTTGAAACCGATGTTTGAAGATTTCCACCAAGTCCGCTATACGCAAGGTGCACTTGAAGCCGCCGCCGAACTCTCCGCACGCTACATCAACGAACGTTTCCTGCCCGACAAAGCCATCGACGTGATGGACGAAGCAGGCGCGGCGCAACGGATTTTGCCCAAATCCAAACAGAAAAAAGTCATCGGCAAAGCGCAAATCGAAACCGTCATCGCCAAAGTCGCGCGGATTCCCGAAAAAACCGTGTCGCACGACGACAAACAAGTATTGCAATTCCTCGACCGTGATTTGAAAAACATGGTTTACGGTCAAGAAAATGCCATCGATGCACTGGTTGCCGCCGTCAAAATGTCGCGTTCCGGCCTCGCCCTGCCCGACAAACCGATAGGCAGTTTCCTCTTCTCCGGCCCGACCGGCGTCGGCAAAACCGAAGTCGCCAAACAGCTTGCCTACTCGATGGGCGTACCGCTGCAACGCTTTGATATGTCCGAATACATGGAACGCCATGCCGTATCGCGCCTCATCGGCGCGCCGCCGGGCTACGTCGGCTTTGAACAAGGCGGCCTTTTGACCGAAGCCGTCAACAAACAGCCGCATTGCGTGTTGCTCTTGGACGAAATCGAAAAAGCCCATCCCGACATTTCAACGTCCTCCTTCAAGTCATGGACGCAGGCAAACTGACCGACAACAACGGCAAGAGCGCCGATTTCCGCAACGTCATCCTGATTATGACCACCAACGCAGGCGCGGAAAGCCTCAGCCGCCCCAGCCTCGGCTTTACCGCCAAGCGCGAACGCGGCGACGAAATGCAGGCAATCAACAAACTCTTCACGCCCGAGTTCCGCAACCGCTTGGACGCGATTATCCCGTTTGCGCCCTTGTCCGAACCCATTATCGCCAAAGTCGTGGACAAATTCTTGCTCCAGCTCGAACACCAGCTCCTCGACAAAAAAGTCGAAGCCGAATTCACGCCGGCATTGCGCAAATATCTGGCGGAAAAAGGTTTCGACCCGCAAATGGGCGCGCGCCCGATGCACCGCCTGATTCAGGAAAAAATCCGCAAACCGCTCGCCGACGAACTCCTGTTCGGCAAACTCGCCGACGGCGGCTTCGTGCGGATAGACTGGGATGCGGCGAAAGAAGAAGCCGTGTTGAAATTCAAGAAAAACAAAGCCAAACCTGAAGCAGCAGCGGTTTGACGGATAAAGGCAAAAGGTCGTCTGAAAACGAGATTTCCGTTTTCAGACGACCTTTTTGTGATAAAAACTCAATCCTCCACTTTATGAAGCAAAGTAATCAACGCCTCCTGCTTTTCCGGCGACAGCGCGCGGAAATATTTCAACAACAACGCCTCTTGCGGGGAAACTGCCCCACCTTCTTCCAACATTCGTCCGTGCCGCAGCCATTCTCCGCTGGTATCCAGCCATTTCGCCAGCGTTTCGATTTTATCGGGCGTCGGAATCGAACGTCCGACCAACCAATGATGGAAAGCCTGCGTACTGACGGATTGATTGGGATGGCGCAGATTGAAGCGGTTGGCAAGGCTGGCGTTGGAAAGATTATCCAAACCCGCCAGCCTGATTGCGGTTTTAAGCGTTCGCTGAAATCAATTTTGTCTTGTTCGGTATGCATAATCGAGAATTATGAATAGCCGACTGTTGCAAAATTTAACAGTTCTGTTGTTTTTGTAAATTATTTACTTGATATTTTAAAATGACTGGTTGATAATACGTCTGCATTTCAATTATCAACCCAATCATTACAAAGGAAGCATCTATGTCTTTACAAAAAATAAGCGCAGCAACTATTATCGCCCTGAGCTTGGCAGCTTGCAGCAGCGGCAGTGATTCTCCCAACAGCACCCTGCCCAACACTAACCCGACTGTAACCAATCCGTCCAACGGCAGCCAAACAAATAACGGCAATGCGGCTGCTGCCAACAATCAAAATAATCCCTCCAGTAATGGCAATACTGCTGCAAATGCGAATAACCCCGCCAATAGCGGTAACACTGCTGCTAATAATCCGCCGCCGCGCGTTGATTTTTCGGTTTCATACGGCGGGTTGAAAACCAACGCAATCGAGGATATTCAAAAATTGGCACAAAAAATCGGAGGAAAGGGAACTACTGCTACTCTGAAATCATACAAGGTAACACTGGGCACTCAATCCAGCAGCGGCAGCAATATTAATTTATCTGGATACCCGCTCAAAGAATTAAAGCTCAATCAAAACTTCCAAGAAACTGCCATTGCAAATGCTTCTGGCAACAATTACACCGTTACCCGAAGCGGTAAAGCCCATATTTACCGCCAAAACTATTCTTTGATTGCAGGTATCAATCCGACTAATACAACAGTTAGAGGATCAGGGGTCAATGAATCAGAAAAACTTGACGATACTTATATCCTGATTAAAGGTCAAACTACCCAAACCCTGCCGACTGCGGGCAAATTTAACTACTCAGGTATTGCAAGCGATGGCGCAAGCCAAGGCAAATTGGCGTACTCTGTTGACTTCGACAGCAGAAAAGGCAGCGGTAAAATTACCGGAATCGGCAGCGACATCAATCTGAATGAAGCGTCTATCGGGGAAGTCAGCCATACCAACGAAATCGATAACACAGTAATTAAGGGACACGGTATTCAAGGCTCTTCCAGCCGCGGCAATTACGCGCTTGGCTTCTTTGGTCCTAACGCAGAAGAAATAGTCGGTACGGTTAATGATACGGTTAACGACAGTGAAATCGGCTTTGCCGGCTCCCGCTAATTTGGATGTGATATAACCAAAAGGTCGTCTGAAAACGTTTCAGACGACCTTTTCGACCATTTTCACCGCGTTATCCGTATAATGACAGGATACTCCTGTAACCCATATCCCACTGAATAAAATGAATAAAAACTATCTCGTCTTACTGATGCTCTCTTTCCCAATAGCCGCCCTTGCCGATACACCCGTTGTCCGTGTACCTGCGCCTGTATTTTTTGACAAGCAACCCAACAGCGAAACACCCTCAAAAGATTTTACCGACGACAAACCCGCAGAACAGAGGCTTTCAGACGACCTTTCTGCCGATTCCTCATTGGAAGCACAGATCAACCGCGCATTAATCGGACGGGACTGGAAGACGCTGGAAGGTTTGTTGGCGCAATATAAAGCCGCGCCCGACCGGGATGCCGTTTTATACGATTATGCTTTAGGCGCCTTGCGGCGCAGTCAGTTGCGGCATGGTGAGGCTGTATCGCTCTATCGCGGCATTTTGGCAAAACATCCCGATTTGGCGTATCCGCGTTTCGATTTGGGCGTCATGATGTTTGAAAACAAACAGTACCATGAGGCAAAAGCTGAATTGAAACGGGCAAAACCGGATTTGCAGCCACCCATGCAGCAACTTGCCGACCGCTATCTTGCTTCCATTGAATCGGCGCAAAGCTGGCAGCCCGATGTTTCGCTGCAATACGAGCAGACTGATAATGTGAACAATGCCTCGTCCGAACGCGTTATAGAATGGAACGGCAGACGCTGGAATAAAACCGCTGACAGCCTGCCGCAAAAGGCGCACGGTATCCGCTATGGCGCAGGCGTGTCGCGTGAAATCAATGTGGGCGGACATCATTTTGTTTACGGCAGCCTGAGCGGCGACGGCGTGCATTATTGGGACAATCAGGATTTTAACGAGCAAAGCCTACGCTTGGCGGCAGGCTATAAAAACCGTTCGGCGGTGCAATCTTTCGGGGTTGTGCCGTTTGCCGAGCAAAACTGGCTGGGCGGCAAACGCTATAATCGCGAAACCGGTATCAATACCGATTTTTCACGTCGTCTGAACGAGAAATGGCGGCTCTCGCTCAATGCAGGCTATATCAAAAAATACTATCGGAACAGCGGTTCGGCAGCGCGTTACAACAGCCATATGCCGCTGGCGGGGGCAACGCTGGCATACTCTGCGCCGAAAAACTGGCTGCTCTACGGCGGTGCAGACTGGTCGCACGACATGACCAAAGAAACGGAGCAGGCATCCGTGCGCAAGGGCATACGCTTCGGCGTAGCGAAAGCGTTTGAGAACGGATTCGGCATCCGCACCAACCTGCGCTACGCCCGCCGTACCTTTGATGCACCGGGAAGCCTGGTATACCGTCTGACCCGTAAAGACCATGAATATCAGGCAAATGCCTCTATTTGGCACAATAAAATTTCATGGAAAGGCTTAGTGCCGCATTTGAATTTCCGTTATCTGAAAATCGACAGCAATATGAGCGGCTTCTATTCCCGCAAGAATATGCAGACATTCATCAGTGTGGAGAAACAGTTTTAATGTAACAGGGATGGGAACAAAACATGCCGTTTCAATCAGCCTTTTTTTCCTATACAGGTGGAAGATCGTCGAAAATTCTAAGAAACAGGTATTTGAAAAACAGTTGCTAAATTAAAAGAAATTCCCCACATACTCGAAAATGATGGTTGATTAAAGTGTTTCTATTTGAATTACAAATCATTGTATTCGCAAATCCAAACGGTAAGACCTAGAAAAAAAGCCGTCTGAAATTTCAGACGGCCTTTTTATCTCAATCAAAAATCTGATTTACAAAACGGATTTAACAATGGCAACCACATTGTCTACGGTAAAGCCGAATTCTTTGAACAGCAAGTCAGCAGGTGCAGACTCGCCGAAGCGGTTGATGCCGACCACGGCACCGTTCAAGCCAACGTATTTATACCAACCGTCGGCATGTCCTGCTTCTACGGCTACGCGTGGCAAGCCTTCCGGCAGAACGGCGGCTTTATAGGCGGCGTCTTGGCAGTCAAATACATTGGTAGAAGGCATGGAAACAACGCGTACGGCAATACCTTGTTCTGCCAATACTTTTTGCACTTCCAGAGCTAATTCAACTTCAGAACCGGTCGCGATTACAATCGCCTGTGCGTTGCCTTGGGCTTCGCTGATGACATAGCCGCCGCGTTTGATGTCGTTCAGCTGTTGCTCATCACGCGCTTGGAATTTCAGGTTTTGACGGCTGAAAATCAAGCTGGACGGATGATCGACCGCTTTAACGGCTTCAGACCACGCTACCAAAGATTCAACGGTATCGCATGGACGCCATACATCCATATTTGGAATCAGGCGCAGAGTGGCAGTTTGCTCGATAGGTTGGTGGGTCGGACCGTCTTCACCCAAACCGATGGAATCGTGGGTGAACACAAATACAGGGTTGATTTCATCAGCGAAGCCATGCGCAGGGCATTGCGTTCGTATTCGCTGAACATCAGGAAAGTCGCGCCGAATGGTTTCACACCGCCATGCAGGGTAAGGCCGTTCATGATTGCGCCCATACCGAACTCACGCACGCCGTAGTGAATATAGTTGCCGCCGTGTTCGCGGGTAACGGAAACGCTGTTTGACCAGTCAGTCAGGTTGGACGGGGTCAAGTCGGCAGAACCGCCCACCAACTCAGGCAACTCTTTTGCCAAGATTTCGATACTGTTTTGGCTGGCTTTACGGGTGGCGATGGTTTCGGCTTTGGCGCACACTTCTTTCAATGCAGCTTGAACATAAGCGTCGAAGTTTTCAGGCAGTTTTTTATCCATGCGGCGCACGAATTCCGCGGCTTCGGCAGGATATTTGGCTTGATATTGAGCGAAGAGTTCGTTCCATTCGGCCTCCAGTTTCGCACCTTTTTCTTTTGCATCCCATGCAGCATAGATTTCTTGAGGGATTTCAAACGCAGGATAAGCCCAACCCAAATGTTTACGCGTGGCTTCGATCTCGTCCGCGCCCAAAGGTGCGCCGTGGGTTTTATGGCTGCCCTCTTTATTGGCACTGCCTTTGCCAATTAAGGTTTTGCAGCAAATCAGGGAAGGTTTGCCGGTTTCGGCTTTAGCCGCTTCAATGGCCGTCTGAATGGCATCAGTGTCATGGCCGTTTACATTTGGAATCACATGCCAGCCGTAGCTTTCAAAACGTTGCGGAATATTTTCGGTAAACCAGCCGTCCACTTTACCGTCGATGGAAATATTGTTGTCATCATATAAAACAATCAGTTTGCCCAAGCCCAAAGTACCGGCAAGCGAGCAGGCTTCATGCGATACGCCTTCCATCATGCAACCGTCGCCCATAAAGACGTAGGTGTGGTGGTCAACGATGTTCAAACCGTCTTTATTGAATTCGGCAGCCAAGATTTTTTCGGCCAAAGCCATGCCCACAGCGTTGGCAATACCTTGTCCCAATGGGCCGGTAGTGGTTTCCACGCCGTCGGTGTAGCCGTATTCCGGATGGCCGGGGGTTTTACTGTGCAGTTGGCGGAAATTTTTCAAATCATCAATGGAAACGTTGTAGCCGGTCAGGTGCAACAGGCTGTAAAGAATCATGGAAGCATGACCATTGGAGAGGACAAAACGGTCGCGGTTGTAGAATTTTGGGTTGGCCGGATTATGATTGAGGAACTTCGTCCACAATACTTCCGCCATTTCCGCCATACCCATAGGCGCACCCGGGTGGCCGGAGTTGGCTTTCTGTACGGCATCGACTGAGAGGAAACGGATTGCGTTTGCCAGTTGAGACATGGTTTGACCTTCCTTGGACAAGATTGGAAATTTGAAAAAAGTGTGTCGATTATCGCCTGAATCAGCCGTGCTTTCAAGAATAGCCTTTTATATTTGCATTGTCAGACAGCATGATTTCCAATAGGCCGTCTGAAATGGACAGGATAGATGATATTAACTGTTATTTCGTTTTGAAACAGTATGTTGTAAATTTTTTATCGGATAAATAGTAAATCACTATAAGCATAAACCTACACTTATTCCGTAAGTCTTTGAATACTGCTCTTTTCAGACGGCCTTGTATGAGGCAGGAGTACCGTAACTATTGTTAAGGGCAAGCCCCGCTTTTGCTTTGCATAGAGCCAAATGTTATGATTTTATATGCACTCAAAAGGCCGTCTGAAAATACTCGCATCAAACTACTACCATGACAAAAGGCTTGTGTGCACTTCGATTAAGGAACACTGATTATGTCACCCGAAAACCAAGCTGAAAACACCACACCCTCAACAGAAAAAACGGCAAAAGCCACTCCGCCCAAACCTTCCAAACCCAAATCCAGCGTAATTCAAATTCATCCCGAAGGCGAACGCATCCATCCGAAAAAAGCAGAAGGGCGCTTTGCCAAACTTCGTATCGCCGCCGTATTGGCGACCCAGTTTGTATTTTACGTTATTCCATGGTTCAACTGGAGCGGCCGTCAGGCGGTTTTATTCAATATCCCTGACCGTCATTTCTTCATTTTCGGACTGTCGCTGGGTATGGGCGATTTGATTTACCTTGCCTTGCTGCTGATGATTTGCGCATTCGGATTGTTTTGGTGGACAACCATTGCCGGTCGTTTGTGGTGCGGCTATTCATGCCCGCAAACGGTTTACACCGAAATTATGCTGTGGATTGACAACTTGGTCGAAGGCGACCGCAACAAACGTTTAAAACTGGAAAAATCGCCTTGGAACTTTACTAAAATCCGCATTAAAGCCACCAAATACCTACTGATTTTCCTTGTCTGTGCGTGGACAGGTATCACTTTGCAGGCTGGTTTGTCCCTATCCGCCAGTTTGTTCCCGATTTATTCACCGGAGCAGCAGGCAGCGGCGCAATGTTTGCTGCAGCGTTTTATGGATTCATGACCTTCTTCTTTGCCCACATTATGCGCGAAAAAGTGTGTCTGCATATGTGCCCGTATGCACGCTTCCAAAGTGCGATGTTTGACAAAGACACGCTGATTATTTCCTACGATACCGAACGAGGCGAACCTCGCGGTGCACGCAAAAAAACCGCCAACAAAGAAGACAGCGGCTTGGGCGACTGTATCAACTGCACCATGTGCGTACAAGTCTGCCCCGTCGGCATCGACATCCGCGACGGCCTGCAATACCAATGTATCGGTTGTGCAGCCTGTATCGATGCTTGTGACGAAATTATGGACAAAATGGGCTACGAGCGCGGCTTAATCCGTTATACGACCGAAGGCGCGTTGGAACACGAATACCCTGAAAGCGACATCAAAAAACGCCTGAAACGCCCTCGTGTCGCAGGTTATGGTGCAGTATTGTTTGTGGTTATTATTGCTTTCTTAACCGGCATTTCTACCCGTAAAATGATCGAAGTGGATATTCTGAAAGACCGCGGTGTGATGGTGCGTGAAAACAGCCAAGGCTGGTTAGAAAATGCCTACAACCTGCGCATCATTAATAAGAGTGAACATGAACAGACCGTTACTGCAGCAGTCAAAGGTTTTGATGATATCGCCTTGACCGGCTTGCCAGAAAACGGTATTAAAATTGCGCCACGCGAAACCGTGACCATTCCGGTTCAAGTGTCCACCCTCCCTGAGTACGCCGAAAAAGGCAGCCAGCCGATTGAATTTACTTTCACATATCGTGAAACCGATGCCGCTGATGCCGAATCGACTGTCTTGAATGAAAAAGCAACCTTTATTGGAGAATAACAACGGTGTCCCAACCCAATCCCACTAAGCCTTGGTATAAACATATTTGGCCCTGGGTGCTGATGGCTGGCCCCATCTTCGTCGTTATCGCCAGCGTTTCCATGTTCTTCGTCGCAAAAGAACATACGACAGACTTGGTGTCTGACGATTACTACAAAGACGGCAAACACATCGAAATCCAACTTCACCGCGATGAAGAAGCCGTTAAACGGCAGATTCAGGTGCAGGTTTTAATCAGTCCAGATATGAACGCTGCCAAAGTATTCGTCAGCGGACAATTCGATACCAAACAGCCATTAAACCTATTGTTGATGCACCCAACGCGCAAAGCCGATGACCAAACCGTCAAGCTGCGCGCCGTAACAGCCGAACCACAAAACGGCCGCATGGAATACGAAGCCGTCTTTAAACCTTTACGCCCAACCAATCATTGGTACTTACGCGTTGAAGATGCCTCAGGCGTATGGCGTGTTGAAAACAAATGGATAGTCAACCAAGGCAACGCAGTCAATCTGACGCCTATGGACAAATTGTTCGACAACGGCAAACAAGCTGCTTCAACAGAATAATAAATCCCGACCCAGGCCGTCTGAAACCTTTCAGACGGCCTGAAATCTTCATACTCTTTTATATTCCCTTCAAAATATGATTTTTTCCGATTGGCGCAGACTGACCGAAAATGAAGTCCGTATGGCAAAACAAGTTTTTGCGGACAGCATAAACTTCCACCGCATCAAAATATATCGCGGCATTCCACTTCTACCCAATGCCAATACCGCCATTGCGCCCAATGGAAACATATACTTTCCGCGTAAACACTGCCCCGAAGATTTCACTCAAGCCGGCATAGCCTACAAAATTTGGCTGATTCATGAGCTGACACATGTCTGGCAACACCAGCTCGGTCACAAAGTTTGGTTATCCGGTTTATTCATTATGCTCAAAGGCGGATATAGGAAACGCAAAGCTTACGCCTATCCCATACCTCTGCCTCACTTCAACCAACTCAATATCGAGCAGCAGGCCGACCTCGTTGCCCACTATTTTGCAGCCACGTACCTGCCCAAAAATATTTACACCCCTCAACAGCCTATTTTTCAGACGGCCTTAGCAGACTTTCTTCACAACCCGCATAACAAAGCCCTATGCCCACGTTACTTGTCGGCAAAAAAACAACACTCTAAAAAGCCCAGCGAACAAATAAGCTATAATGGGCAATCCGACACATCGTCCAAAAGGTCCCAAACCATGCCTTGGAACATACCTATTTTACTTACCTGGATGCGCGTCCTATTAATCCCCGTGTTCACCATCCTATTCTATTTACCGAACACATGGATTCAACCACAAACCGTCAACTGGACAGCCGCCATCATCTTTGCACTTGCAGCTGTTACAGACTGGTTTGACGGCTTTTTGGCACGCCGCTGGAAACAAACCTCCGACTTTGGCGCATTCCTCGATCCCGTTGCCGACAAACTCATGGTTGCCGTTGCCCTACTCCTGCTCGTCAGTCTTGGCAGAACATACGCCATCTTCGCCATGATTATTATCGGCCGAGAAATCACTATTTCCGCCCTGCGCGAATGGATGGCACAAATGGGCAAACGCGGCAGCGTTGCAGTGGCCACTATCGGCAAATTCAAAACCACTGCCCAAATGATCGCCATCTTCCTCTTACTTATCGGCACAGACAAATATAACGACCCTTTCTATCTCATTGGTAACATATTGATGTTTATAGCATCCGTATTGACCATCTGGTCCATGTGCTACTACCTGAAAATGGCGTGGAAAGAATTCAAATAAAATTTTTAAAAAAATAAAAACAAAACACTTGACGCACACGATTAAATCCATAATAATTGCGTCTTCTTCGATATACGAAGCAACAAATATCAGAGCGGGAATAGCTCAGTTGGTAGAGCGCAACCTTGCCAAGGTTGAGGTCGCGAGTTCGAGACTCGTTTCCCGCTCCATACTGATTACTTGTTGATTGTTCTTTTTCAATATGCGGGAATAGCTCAGTTGGTAGAGCGCAACCTTGCCAAGGTTGAGGTCGCGAGTTCGAGACTCGTTTCCCGCTCCAGTTTAATTTCAGATGCACTCAAATGCGGGAATAGCTCAGTTGGTAGAGCGCAACCTTGCCAAGGTTGAGGTCGCGAGTTCGAGACTCGTTTCCCGCTCCATTAAATGATGCATCCGAATACGCGGGAATAGCTCAGTTGGTAGAGCGCAACCTTGCCAAGGTTGAGGTCGCGAGTTCGAGACTCGTTTCCCGCTCCAGTTTCAATACTACAGACACTCCAAAGTAGTTTATTTGGCGAGATAGCAAAGTGGTTATGCAGCGGATTGCAAATCCGTCTACGCCGGTTCGATTCCGACTCTCGCCTCCATCCATTTCATGGCGGGGTGGCAGAGTGTTTATGCTATAAGGGGTGCAACCCTTATATAGGCCGGTTCAAATCCGCGCCCCCGCCTCCAATCTCTCAATTTATTGTCTATGCCCGGGTGGTGAAATAGGTAGACACAACGGACTTAAAATCCGTCGGCCCTAAACCGGCCGTGCCGGTTCGATTCCGGCTCCGGGCACCATTTACCGCTTTTAAGCGGTTATTTTTTTGTCTAGCACAATCTCAAACCATCAATTAAAAAACATAAATATAAATAGACTAAAAAACTTCCAGTCATTTTTATTTTACTGGTTATAACATCATCTCATTTTATCTATTCAGACCTAAATACCTCAACAGCTTTTACAAATACTCCAGCAGATACACTTCTACCCTAATGAAACCTTAGTTTGAAAAAAACGCTATTTCAATTTTTATCGAAAAAAAGTAAATTTCTAATTTTAAAATCTCCCCAAATGATGAGGCCGTCTGAAAACCCTTTTTCAGACGGCCTTTCTTCATTCAAGCAAAGGGATTAAACCAAGTTCTCCAGCATCCATTTAACGTAACGGCTGACGCCTTGTTTTACATCCAAGAATTCTTCTTTATACCCGGCTTCGCGCAGCTTGGTTATGTCCGCTTGAGTAAAGCTCTGATATTTGCCTTTAAGCGCATCTGGGAATGGGATATAACGGATAAGCTCTTCTTCAACCAGCTCTTTCAAACTCATTTCAGGCTTGCCTTCGGCCGTACGGCAGGCGTTAACGGTGGCGGCGGCAAGTTCGTTAAATTGTTGGCTACGACCTGTACCGAGATTGAAGATGCCTGAAAGCTCAGGATGGTCGAAGAAGTAAAGGTTAACTTTGGCAACGTCTTCTACGCTGACAAAATCGCGTGTTTGCTCGCCGTTGCCGTAGCCGTCATTGGCACCAAATAGGTTAACATAGCCATGTTCTCGATATTGGTGGAAATGATGGAAGGCAACTGATGCCATACGGCCTTTGTGTTGTTCCTGTTGTCCGTAAACATTGAAGTAGCGGAAGCCGACAACTTGGGCTGTCAGACCTTCTTTCATACGACGACGCAATACTTGGTCAAACAAGAATTTAGAGTAGCCATATACATTGAGCGGTTTTTCTAATTCGCGCTCTTCGCGGAAGATTTCGCCCTTGCCATATACAGCAGCGCTGGAGGCATAAAGAAATGGGATACGTTCATCCTGACACCAGTCCAAGAGATCGAGCGTGTACTGATAGTTGTTGTCCATCATGTAAAGGCCGTCATGATTCATGGTATCGGAACATGCGCCTTGATGGAAAACGGCCTCGATATCATCGTAAGGCAGAAGATGCCCGCGCACTTGACGGATAAATTCGTGTTTATCGAGATAATGGGCAATTTCACACTCGGCAAGGTTTTTAAATTTTTCGCCTTTGCTCAAATTATCGACGGCAACAATGTCGGTAATACCACGCTGGTTAAGTGCTTTGACGATGTTGCTGCCGATAAAGCCGGCCGCGCCTGTTACGATAATGGTCATAATGAATTTCCTTTATTTTGATTTTTCAGACGGCCTTGAAGAAATCATGCCGTCTGAAAATAAAAACTTGTCTGTCTGGATTATTTTCCAACTCTATTTTTAGACGGTCTTTAGGTTTTAAGGCCGTCTGAAACAGCAATTATTGTTCTTCCAATGCCTTAGTCAATTCGGTAAACAAACAAACCGCCGTACCAAGTTTCGCCACGACAACACCTGCCGCTGTATTGGCAAGGTGCATGGCTTCGGGCATGGTATAACCAGCGGCCAAACCCAAGCCCACTCCAGCAATAACGGTATCTCCCGCACCGGATACATCATAGACTTCTTGCGCTCGTGTAGGCTGATAAATCGGCTCGCCCTCATTGAACAGGGTCATACCCTCTTCGCTTCGAGTCAACAAAATCGCGGTCAAGTCGAGATGACGGCGCAGGTTTTGGGCTTTTTCGGTCAAATCGTTTTCATTTTTCCAACTACCCACCACTTCTTTCAACTCTGCACGATTAGGCGTAATCAGCGTAGCGCCGGCATATTTTTCGTAATCATCGCCTTTCGGGTCAATTAAAACAGGTTTACCGGCCTGCTTCGCCCAATCAATCATATCGGAAATATGCGACAAACCGCCTTTACCATAGTCTGAAAAAATAATGGCATCATATTCAGGGCAACACTTCACGATATTGATGCTTGATTTGTTCCAACACCTCACGATGAGGCGACTCTTCAAAATCAAGTCGGATAAGCTGCTGGTTGCGAGCAACAACGCGCAATTTGACAGTGGTCGCAATTTGCTTATCGCGCACCAGATAGGAAGAAACGCCGTCTTGTACCATCAATGCGTCTAACGCATCTGCAGCTTCATCATCGCCGGTCACGGACAACAGCCCTACTTTACCACCCAATGAGGCGATATTGCGTGCAACGTTTGCCGCACCTCCCGCCCGTTGGTCGATACGGGCGATTTTCGCCACCGGTACGGGGGCTTCAGGAGAAATACGGGACACATCGCCAAACCAATAGCGGTCGAGCATTACATCGCCGACAACAAGGACTTTGGCTTGTGCAAAACGGGATTTGAGGGTTTCTTGTTGGAACTTGGTTACCATACTGGCTCCATTAAAATCTCAGTGTAAGGCTTGTTACCAGATTATTGATCTAACAGCCTAAAAATATCTTGAGGCTCATATATACCTGCATGGTTTTCGAGAGTATGACGCCTGTTCATGAGACAACAACAACGCTGCTTTTAGCATGGCTTGTGCCATTTTTCGGCAACAGCGGACGTTGGCTTTTTCAGCATGCGATGCGGTTGATCATGCCGTCCGTTCGGCAATTTTCTCCCACCAATCGGTCGCTGTTCGGACGGGAATCAATAAGGGCAGGCGAAATGATGAGGCGCGGAAAATTTAAAACGTGATTGCTGTTTCAATTCACCCTTCATTCGTTGATAAAACAGGCGCGAAGCGCTGGCTGGCGCCGGACGCGAGCGGTGGTATACGCCGTTTTGTCTGGCTGCTTTGCTTAAATTCAAGTTTGCCTCATAATCGATATTATTGCGCTCTTTACTGCCAGCCGCTCAAGGTAGTTTAAACAGCAAACAATACATCGCACACTTTCGCGCCAATCATCAGGCTTAGAAAAATCAATCTGATCAGCTATTAACTGGGTGCGTAAAATCTGGAATGTCTGCGACCAAAACAGTCGATGAACTCAACCTCTGAACTGGATACAAGCAGGGCAACAAGTTTTCCTGTTGCGCCTGTCGCATAATCAATCGCCTTCGCCCGCCCAGACGGCCCTTAAACGCCACCGATTAACTTCACGCAGCGCACTACCGGATCAGCTTTGGTTACCGGACGGCCCATTACCAAATAGGTTGAACCGGCAGCCAATGCTTCAGCCGGTGTCATAATACGGCGTTGGTCGTCATTATTGCCTGCAACGTCCAAACGGATACCCGGTGTAACCAAGACAAAATCCTGTCCCAATTCGCGGCGCAATGGTGCGGCTTCTTGAGCGGAACATACCACGCCGTCCAAACCTGAACTTTGCGTCAGTTTTGCCAAGCGGATGACTTGTTCTTCAGGGGCGATATTCAAACCAATTTCTGCCAAATCGCTTTGTTCCATGCTGGTCAACACGGTTACGCCGATCAAAAGCGGCTTGGTTTGATATCCGGCAACGGCTTCTGCTGCGGCTTCCATCATATGGCGGCCACCGGAGGCGTGCATATCAACCATCCAAACGCCCATATCGGCGGCAACTTTGCACGCTTGAGCGACTGTATGGGGAATATCGTGGTATTTCAAATCGAGGAAAAGTTTGAAACCTTGATTGATTAAGCTTTCTGCCAAATTACGGCCGGTTGCGGTAAACAGCTCTTTGCCGATTTTGATTTGACACAATGCCGGGGCAAGATTGCGGACAAATCCGAGCGTATCTTTTTCGTTGGCAAAATCAAGGGCAACGATAACGGGAGTACGTTGTTGCTGAGTTTGGAAATCGGAGATCAAGGGATTCATAAGATGCCTGCAGATAAACGGTTATAGCTTCGATTTTAACAGCTTTTGTACACAAAAGGCCGTCTGAAAATATTTTTTCAGACGGCCTCATTACAACACACCTTAATTATTCTTATATAAATCTAAAATTTTTACAGAAAATTCATCATCACTGAAAAAAAAGGCTGGTGGAACTTCCAATACTTCAGCAATTTTCTGCAAAGTATTTAAATCAGGCTGATGATTTCCTTTCTCATAGCGATTAATACGCGTACTCGCCACAAACTCATCTAATCCTATCGCCAGTCCCAGCTTCTCCTGCGTCAAATTTTTTGCTTTTCTTGCTTCCTTAAATCGCCTTATAAAAATTTCTTGTAAACTCATAACTTCTATCCTAAAAATCAAAGTTACGAATTTCGTATATTTCTCTTGATTATTTACTACGAATAACGTAGTATTGCGCCGTTCTATATCTTATCTGTTACGAGAAAACTATGACACCAGCTCAAGAATCAAAATGCCATAAAATTATCCATTCTCATGCAGTTGCTGCTGCCGCAGGTAATGCCGTTCCCGTCCCAGGACTTGGTATTGCTACAGATATGGTCGCAATGACTACCATGTGCACAAGTCTCTGTGCTGTTTTTGGTGGTAATATGACCGAAGCAGCTGCCAAGGCAATGGCTATAGCTGCAATTAAAAATACCATGTTAAAACAACCCATAAAAACAATAGCAAAAGAATTGTCAAAATTAATTCCAGGCTTAGGCAGCGTTGTTGCACCAACTATTTCTGTTGCATTACTTGAAGCAGCAGGATGGACTCTAGCAAAAGAACTGGAACAAAAATTCAGTTAATTTATACAATAATGAAAAAGGCCGTCTGAAAATATTTTTTCAGACGGCCTTATGATTTTACTTTGGCAAAACTTATTTGCCCAAACCTTTCAATACTTCGGCTTTCACGGCTTCTACCGGTTGAGTGCCGTCAACTTTGATGTATTTAGGCGCGTGTTCGCCTTCCAGTTTGCTGTAGAAATCAACCAAAACTTCGGTTTGCTCGTGGTAAACGGCAAGGCGTTTTTTCACGGTTTCTTCTTTGTCGTCGTCGCGTTGAATCAAATCTTCGCCGGTTACGTCGTCTTTGCCTTCGACTTTGGGCGGATTGTAAGTAACGTGGTAAGTACGGCCGGAAGCCAAATGCACGCGGCGACCGCTCATGCGGTCGACAATCACGCTGTCAGGCACATCGATTTCAACCACGGCATCCAAATCCACACCGGCTTCAACCATGGCTTCGGCTTGTGCCAATGTGCGTGGGAAACCGTCAAACAGGAAACCGTTTTTGCAGTCGTCTTGGGCAATGCGCTCTTTAACCATGCCGATGATGATGTCGTCGCGTACCAAACCGCCTTCATCAATGATTTTTTTTGCTTCCAAACCCAGCGGAGTGCCTGCTTTGATGGCGGCGCGGAGCATGTCGCCGGTAGAAATTTGAGGAATGCCGAATGCAGCAGTGATGAATTGAGCCTGTGTGCCTTTGCCGGCGCCTGGTGCGCCCAACAATAATACTTTCATGATGAGTCCTTTTGGTTGACGGATTTAATGTTCAGATAATTTTACACGGCTTGTGTTTATCGTTCAAAACTTCAGACGGCCTCTTTCGGGCCAAAATGCTGCCATGCATCGTCGTGCATTTCGATAAACCATGAGTCTTCCGGGAATCGCTCTATCGCGTCTTTCAAAGTGGAAAGCAAGTTTTGCGATAAGGCTTTCGCCAAATATTCTTCCTCATTGGCTTCGGCCGCTTTGTCAGGCTGCTGCGCCAAACCGATTGCACGGGTTTGATGACCATGAGCCAAATAGTTGAGCGCAATGATTTTTTGTGCCCAAAGCTGCGGAATATCCGGATTATCTTGCAGCAATACCGACAAAATCGATACGGCAACGGTCAAGCGTCCGCCGTTCATACGCAAGTCCAACGACTGGTTGGGCGGCAAAGTGCTGAGCATTTCTGCCATGCGGAACCAAAACTCGCCGCTGGCCTGCTCCGGCGCTTCTATTTTCAGCATGTCATAGTTGAATTCTTGTTCGTCATCTTTTACCAGCTTCTCCACGTCGGCAAGCAATTTTTGTTCTTCACGGCTCAAATGGCGGAAATCATTCATGTCTTTTCCTTTCAGACGGCCTTAAGCTTTAAACGCAACACGTACTCTGTCCAAATCTTCCTGCGTATCCACACCGGCAGCAGGCGCTTCTTGGGTGATTTCAACAGCAATCGGATAACCGTGCCACAGGACGCGCAACTGTTCCAGCGATTCGATGGTTTCCAAAGGAGAAACATCCATTTCCGAATAGCGTTGCAGGAAGCCTGCACGATAGGCATAAATGCCGATGTGGCGCAAAACGGCTGTTTCGGAAGGCAATTCGCGTTTTTCGGCACGCATCACATCGCGCGGATAAGGAATCGGGGCGCGGCTGAAGTAGATGGCGTTGCGGTTTTTGTCGAGGACGACTTTGACGACGTTAGGATTCATAAACTCGTCAAAATCGTGCAATTCATGGGCGGCGGTCGCCATTTGCACATTGTTTTCAACCAAAACTTCGGCTGTACGGTTGATAAGTTCGGGATCGATTAAAGGTTCGTCGCCTTGTACGTTCACAACAATCAGATGCTGCGGCAGTTTCAGCGTATTGGCCGCTTCGGCAAGGCGCGTTGTACCGCTTTCGTGTTGATTGGAAGTCATGACCACTTCGACGCCATGCGCCTGACAGGCTGTCTGAATATCGGGATGGTCGGTGGCAACGACAACACGCGCAGCCTTGCTTTTCGCTGCCTGCTCGGCGACGCGTACAACCATCGGTTTACCGTAAATATCGGCCAAAGCCTTTCCCGGCAGACGTGAAGAATCCAACCGCGCCGGAATCAATACGACAAATTCGGTCATGCTTTCAGTTCCTCTTCGCTCAACGGGCGCGCTTCGTTTTCCAACATATAAGGGATGCCGTCACGAATCGGATAAGCCAGCTTCGCCTGACGGCTCCACAATTCCTGTTTGTCTTGATGGTATTCGAGTTTGCCTTTGGTCACAGGACAAACGAGGATGTCTAAGAATTTTTTTTCCATGGGGTTACTTTCGGGTTTGATAAATTGGAGGTCGTCTGAAATATTTTTCAGACGACTATAATTTATTTCTTATGCTTTTCCCAACCTATTTGGCTTGATTACAGCTTGCATCAGGTTTTTTGCCGCCGCACATGATACCTTGCACCTCTTTCGCAAATTCAGGCATATGACGCTGTGCAGCTTTCTCTGTTAATGCCAATCCAAAAGTCATTAGTTCGCTCATCGCTTGATTGAACATAAGAGGAGTCTTAACAACAACAGCCTGCCCGACAGGTGAACTATTAAAGGCAATCATGCCGTCAACTTCTTCTTGAGTGTATGTTAATTTGGCATTCTTTAATAAATTATTGCGGATAGTCTGTTTCACTTCGGGCGTCATTAAATCTCTCAAAACATTTTCGCGATAACGATCAATAGCTTTTGCTATTTGCTCTTTTTTCGCTTCCGGTACTTTGGCAAGGGCTTTATCTGCATACGGTTTAAATCCAACATTGAAACCGTCAATCATATTTTTTTCTAATTCCCGGTCAAAATTCCGTGTATCCAACCAACGCTCCAGCGACGCATCACTGGGCGGCGCGGCAAACACATTGGCACTCAAGACCAGCATGGCGAAGGGTAATAATAAGGTTTTCAGTTTCATTTTTTCCTCCTGTTTCAATAAGAGTTTTCAGATAGTCGGGTACATTCTTCAGGCAAGAATGTTTTTTTACATATTGCGCGTTTGCGCCTCAAAATTCAGCTTAGGTAGTGTTCGCTGATTGTTTTGCTATGTTTCTTTTGTCGATATCCAGCTTCAGCTTGCCCTATATTGGCGAGTTTTTTTCATGAATGCCGAAACTTTTTCTCCACGATAGATTGTCCTACAGGGAGTCTCGTAAAACGCAATCATGGCATCAATCTCTTGTTGAGTGAACTCGTCCTGTGGCAACTTTTTTTATCTTCTTTCATTAATTTTGTTTTCCCTAAGTTGCGGTGTGAAATAAACGCTTTTACACACTTTTTTGTTCATATAACGAGTCTGATCGCGGCCTTTGTAATCTGCGGCTGCAGTTCTGAGTTTGATATGAGGACGATGATCGGTTGCATCGCGCTGTCGGCTTTTTTTGTCAGCTTCAAACGCCATGTTGGTCACATTTTCTCGAGAAAGTCGCGCTTTCAATATGCTTGACTTCCATCCATCTCATTTAGCAGACTTTCATCACTTGGTTTAGCAGCTGGCTGTTGCAGTGGATACAAAGCAGCAATGCTGCGAAAGTGACCAACAAATATCAAGTTCATAGATTTCCTTATCGCGTAGTTTGAAGATCATCTAAAAACATCTAGAAACATTCTATAAGCATTTCAGACGACTGTCGAGAATCTTTCAGCCGTTCGATACAAACGCCGCCAAATCCGGCTCAATTATCGCATAAACAGGCAAGACCCACACATGATTCAGGCCGTGGCCGTCTGAAAATTTGACCGCATCCTTTTCCGTGATAATCACCACATCTGCATCCGGCAAATCCGCTGCCGTAATATCTGCATGATCAGGCAAGGCAACGGTTTGTTTTAAAGCGATATTCATCTTTTGCAACGTATTGAAAAAACGCTCTGGCTTAGCGATACCGGCGACGGCGGCGACGGTTTGATTTCCCAAACCCGCCAAATCCAATTTTTCAGACGGCTTATTCAAACGGTAAATCTGCCCTGTTTCAATATGGCTGGCAAACATATTTTCAGACGGCCTGAATGCCGTATCTGCTTTTCCGCCACTGACAACGACCGCATCAACGGAAGCCAATCGAGACAAAGGTTCGCGCAAGCTGCCGTTGGGCAGTAAATCCAAATTGGTGCGTCCAGTATCTGCCGCTGGGAATACGGTAATTTCCATATCGCGCTGCAAGGCATAATGTTGCAAGCCGTCGTCGGCCACAATCAATTCAAGCTCCGGATGCGCCGCAAGCAATGCCCTGCCTGCTTCTGCACGGCTGCTGCCTACCGCCGTCGGCGCGCCGGTTTGGCGAAACAGCAATAAAGGCTCGTCGCCTGCATCTGCCGCACTGCTGGCTGTATTCAATACATGAACCGCCTTACTCTTGCGCCCGTAACCTCGGCTGATGATGCCGACCTTAACGCCCTTTTCCCGCAACCCCGACACCAGCGCGGCGACTATCGGCGTTTTCCCCGTCCCGCCTGCATGGATATTGCCGACTACCACCACAGGCACAGGCAATTTTTCGCTTTTCAGACGGCCTGAAACAAAATCATCGCGCCGTTTCGCCGCAATTTTGGCAAACAGCTTGGACAATGGTTTTAACAGCAAAGACAAAAACGGATTGGGGGATTGCCAATGGCGTTCGATAATTTGGTGGAGTTTGGGCATACGCACGGCTTTTGAAGCGAAAATCAAACGATAATATAACACAAGCCCGCCCAGGCAAGGCCGTCTGAACATGCGCCTTTGATAATATTAAAACAAAGGGCGCAAGTTTCATAAAAACGAATACAACGAATCGCTCTAAAACCCTTATAATTCAGCTTTCCCAAATTTTTCCTGTTTCGCAATGTCCGAACTTTTCGCGCCCTCCTCCATTTCCGTATCCGAACTCAATGCCCTTGCCAAAGCTTTGCTGGAAGACCATCTCGCAGGCTTGTGGATTGCCGGCGAAGTATCCAACCTGACCCGCGCCGCCAGCGGACATTATTATTTCTCGCTTAAAGACAGCCGCGCGCAGGTGCGTTGCGCCATGTTTAAGGGTGCGGCCATGCGTTTGACTAAGCCTTTGAAAGAAGGCGACCATATCGAGGTATCAGGGAAAATCAGTATTTACGAGGCGCGGGGCGAATTTCAGATTACGGTGAACGAGGTGCGGCTCAAAGGCTTGGGGCAGCTTTACGAAGCCTATGAGCAATTGAAGGCGCAGTTGCAGGCGGAAGGCGCGTTTTCAGCGGAACGCAAAAAACCGTTGCCTGCCCGTCCGCAATGTATCGGCATCGTCACCAGCTTAGCGGCGGCGGCTTTACGCGATGTCGTGACCACCTTAAACCGCCGCGCGCCCGAAATTCCCGTTATCGTTTATCCGACACCCGTACAAGGCACAGGCAGTGAGTTGCAAATTGCCCAAGCGATTAAAACAGCTTCGCAACGCGCCGAGTGTGACGTATTGATTGTCTGTCGCGGTGGCGGCAGCATTGAAGACTTGTGGGCGTTTAATGAAGAGCCGGTCGTACGCGCCATTGAAGCCTGCGCGATTCCGGTCGTCAGCGGCGTAGGCCACGAAACCGATTTCACGCTTGCCGATTTTGTCGCCGACGTGCGCGCACCGACACCGACCGGCGCGGCAGAATTGGTCAGCCCCAACCGCCAAGAATCGTTACACCGCCTCGCCCAAGCGCAAGGCCGTCTGAAAACTGTTTTGGAACAACGCTATTTCGATGCCAGCCAAAAACTCGACTGGCTGGCGCGGCAAATCCGTCATCCGCGCCAAAAACTTGACGAGCAGCGCGCTTCAATCAGCAAGCTGGCGCAAACCTTATCCTACTCGATGACGCAAAGCGTCCGCGCCCACACCGCCCGTTTTGAACGCCAAACCCAAACCCTGAAACATTGCCGTCCTGATGTTTCCGTTTACAAAAATAATATCGACCGCTTTCAGACGGCCTTGTCGCATTCCTTCCGCCAGCTGCTTATCACCGCCGTCAAAGCCTGACCGCCCAAGCCGCATTGCTCGAAGCCGTATCGCCGCAGCATATTCTGGAGCGAGGCTTTTCGGTCGTCAAAAACACACGCGGACAAGTCATCCGCAATGCCGATACGTTGAAACAAGGGCAGAAACTGCACATCACTTTTGCCGACGGCGAAACCGACGTACGCGTGACCAAAGAGCAGGCGCAGGGCGAGTTGTTTGACTGACGCAATAAAGGCCGTCTGAAACTTTATGCGATTGAAGTGAAACTATGTCTGCCTTTTAAAAATCCTTAACCTGCCAATGCGGTATAATGCCTTATCTGCACCCGCAGCATATACGGAAACATTATGGACAACGCACAAAATACAGAAAATCCGATTCCACCACGCAACTCCATCCGCAAAAACAGCATTTACCTGCTGCCCAATTCCTTTACCATCGCCGCACTGTTTTGCGCGTTCTTCGCCATTACCCAGTCCATGCACGGACGTTATGAAACGGCGGCGATTGCAGTTTTTCTTTCCATGCTGCTCGACGGTATGGACGGACGCGTTGCCCGCTTGACCAACAGCCAGAGCGCGTTCGGCGAACAGCTCGACAGCCTTGCCGATATGGTCAGCTTCGGCGTAGCGCCTGCCCTGATTGTCTACAAATGGCAACTTTGGCAGTTTGGCAAAATCGGTTATTCCGTCGCCTTTATCTACTGCGCCTGCGCCGCCCTGCGTTTGGCGCTGTTCAACACGCTTATCGGCAAAGTCGATAAACGCTGGTTTATCGGCGTTCCAAGTCCGACCGCCGCTGCGTTGATTGTAGGCCTGATTTGGGTCAATCACAGCTTTGAACGCTTCCCCGGCGTGCATTGGTGGGCATTGGGCATTACCCTGTTTGCCGGTATTTCCATGATTGTGCAGATTCCGTTTTGGAGCTTCAAAGAAATCAACATCCGCCGCCAAGTGCCGTTCATGGGCATGGTGTTGGCCGTGTTGGTATTGCTGCTCATCAACTGGAAGCCTTCGCTCGTCCTCTTCTTGTTCTTCCTCGGTTACAGCCTGTCCGGTTATGTGATGGCAGCAATCCGTTGGTTTAAAAAACGCCACAAAACTCACAAACACGACAAGGCCGTCTGAAATGTGGTCTTGGGACATCATCCTTGCCCTGCTCGCCGTCGGCAGCGCGGCGGGCTTTATTGCCGGACTATTCGGCGTAGGCGGCGGCACGTTGATCGTCCCCGTCGTCTTATGGGCATTGCAACTGCAAGGCATAGGTGGCCACCCCTATGCCCAGCATATCGCCATTGGCACTTCATTTGCCGTAATGGTATTTACCACCTTCTCCAGCATGTACGCCCAACATAAAAAGCACGCCATCGATTGGGCGACCGTCCGCCGGATGACGCCGGGCATGATACTCGGCGTACTCCTCGGCGCGGTGTCGGCAAAATATATGCCGACGCTGGCTTTGCAAGTTTTCTTTATTGCATTTCTTGCCTTTATCGCACTTAAAACCCTACGCGATTCCAAACCCAAACCTTCACGCACCCTGCCTACCCTCCCCGGCCTGACAGCCGTTGGTACGCTTTTTGGAGCGGCTTCGAGTTGGGTCGGTATCGGTGGCGGTTCGCTATCCGTTCCATTCCTACTGTATTGCAACTTTCCGGCGCACCGCGCCATCGGCACATCTTCAGGCCTGGCGTGGCCGATTGCAGTTGCCGGCACCATCGGCTATTTTGCCAACGGTTTGCCTATTGCCAACCTGCCTGAAGGCGCGGCAGGCTTTATCTATCTTCCGGCCGTAGCCATTTTGAGCATTGCCACCATCCTCTTTGCTCCGCTCGGCGTTAAAACGGCGCACAAGCTGCCCGCCCGAAAACTCAAAATCGCCTTCGGCATCATGTTGCTGCTGATTGCCGCCAAGATGACTTGGAATTTGATTCATTAAATCTTTCTTGTGAAAAGGCCGTCTGAAACTCTTTCAGACGGCCTTTTTCATGACAAAACAACAAACTAAATAAAACCTTTTTACCTTACCCGATTTGCCCCATCGCAAATACGGCCAAGCGCCATATCGCCCATCCTGCCACCAACAATCCTGCACACAAACGAACCATGCGTTTTTGCAGAAAGGTTTTCAACTGCGCTGCAAATATGCCCATCGCAAGCAGGTTCGGCAAGGTCCCCAACGCAAACGCCAGCATATACAGCCCGCCGTGCAAGGCATTGCCGCTGCCCAAAGCATACAAAGACGCGCTGTATACCAAACCGCAAGGCAGCCAGCCCCAAAGCACGCCCACGCCGAAACAGGCAGGCACTGATTTAATCGGCAGCAATTTATTCAGCAAAGGATTCAGGCGTTTCCATATCGGTTTGCCGATGCCTTCGATTTTGGTTGCGGCAGTTGAAATACCGGCAAGATACAGACCGAGCAAAAGCAGTAAAACATTGGCAGCAATATACAAACCGTTTTGAACTGCGCGCGTATCGTCCAAGGAAATGCCGACCTGCCCGACTAAACCGACCAACAGGCCAATGACGACATAGCTGCTGATGCGCCCCAAGTTCAACAATACAATCAGCCCGATTCGGTTTAAATGTGGCGGCAGCTGCAAAGCAAATGCGCTGCTCAATCCGCCGCACATACCGACGCAATGCGTTCCGCCAAAAAAGCCGAGCAGGAAAAGAGTAAGAAATGTGATTTCTTGATTCATGGTTTTTAATGATTCAAACGAATGGATGAGGCCGTCTGAAACTTTTCAGACGGCCCTGAGAATGCAGGACAGGTTTTCCACCCACCCTCTTCACGCTTTAGAAAAGCAATTAACTGCGTGCGCGTACGTCAAATGCCTGACGTAAACCTTCGCCGATCATCACCAGCAAAAGCAGCATCACCGTCAACGTAGCAACGGCAGACAGGCCGATCCACCACGCGTCCAAGTTGTCTTTGCCTTGCGCCAGCAACTCGCCCAAACTTGCCTGTGAGGCAGGTACGCCCAAGCCCAAGAAGTCCAAACTGGTCAGGGCAAGTACGGCACCGGAAATACGGAAAGGCAGGAAGGCCAATACCGGCGTCAAGCTGTTGGGCAGGATATGGCGCCACATGATTTCACGGTTGCTCACGCCCATCGCGCGCGCCGCCAAAACATAATCGGTCTGACGGTTTTTCAAAAACTCGGCACGGACATAGTCGGACAAGCCCATCCAGCCGAAAAGCGACAGCAACACCAGCAAAATCAACAGCCCCGGATTAAAGAACGAAGACAGGATAATCAGGAGGTACAGCTCCGGCATACCGCCCCAAACCTCGATAAAACGCTGCATCAGAAGGTCGGTTTTACCGCCGAAATAACCCTGCACCGCGCCTGCAACCACGCCGATTACGGTAGTCACCACAGTCAACACCAAGGCAAACAGCAGCGAATCGCGGAAACCGTAAACCAAGCGCGCCAACAGGTCGCGGCCGCGGTCGTCCGTTCCCAAGATATGCCGTTCGGACGGTTTGGCCGGATCGGGTGCCGTATCAAAATCGTTCAAGGTATCGGCATCGTAAGGATTGGGCAGGTAAAGGGCAAAATTGCCGTCTGAAGTAATGTTGTGGCGGATAAGCGGATCCAGATAATCCGCAGGCGTATCGAAATCGCCGCCAAATGCGGTTTCGTTATATTCGTTTACCAAGGGGAAGAAATACTCGCCCTGATAGCGTATCCACAAAGGTTTGTCGTTGCTCCACAAAGGTGCAAGCAAAGTGACGACAAACAAAACGGCCAAAATCCGCAAAGCCAACCAACCGCGCTTATGCTGCTTAAAGGCTTGCCAAGTAGGGTTTGAAGTAGATTTTTTCTTTTTCATGGTTCGAAACATTCTTTAATAATGGATTGAAGATATTTTCAGACGGCCTTATTTCTGTCCGCCAAAGTGAATACGCGGATCGACCCATGAATAAGAAATATCCGACACCAATTTAGCCAACAACCCCATCAGCGTGAACACATACAGCGTACCCATTACGACAGGATAATCGCGTTTCATCACTGCCTCATAAGACAGCAAACCCAACCCATCCAGCGAGAACAACGTTTCAATCAACAGGCTGCCGGTAAAGAATGCGCCGATAAATGCGGCTGGGAAACCGGTAATCAGAGGAATCATGGCGTTGCGGAAAATATGTTTCCACAAAATCTGCTTCTCAGGCAAGCCCTTGGCTCGCGCAGTATAAACATATTGACGGCGGATTTCTTCAAGGAACACATTTTTCGTCAATACGGTCATTACCGCCAAGTTGCCTGCCACCGAAGCAGTAATCGGCAAGGCCATATGCCATAAATAATCTTTGACTTTTCCTGCCCAAGAAAGCGTATCGAAATCATCGCCGACCAAGCCGCCCTGCGGGAACCAGGCAAAAAAGCTGCCGCCGCCAAACAACACCAGCAACACCAAACCCAATACAAACGGCGGTACGGTATAGCCGACCAAAATCACCATACCCGTAATCGTATCGAATCGGCTGCCATCCCTGACTGCCTTGGCAATACCCAACGGAATACATATCAAATAAGTTAGGAAGAATGTCCACAAACCCAAACTCATCGATACCGGCATTTTCTCTTTTACCAACTCAAATACGGTTTGGTGGTGAAAAAAGCTCTCGCCCAAATCGAAACGGGCGAATTTCCATACCATATCGACAAAACGCGTTACAGGCGGCTTGTCGAAACCGTATAAGCATTCAGCGCGGCCAAATCTTCTGCACTGATGCGGTTGCCGTTTTTGGCCAAAGTTCCGGGCATGCTGTGTCCTGCTGTTTCACCGCCAACCGCACCCTGCGTCAGCTGCTGAACCATCTGCTCCACCGGACCGCCGGGGACAAACTGAATCACGGCGAAGGTAATCGCCAAAATCCCCAATAACGTGGGAATCAAAAGGAGCATACGATGAAAGATATAACGCCACATGGTTAAGTGTTCCTCTATTTTTTTGATTTGAAGGCCGTCTGAAACCGCTGACTTCAGACGGCGTATCGTAACGGATTAATAAGCGTTTGGACGATGATTTACTTCTCCAACGCCTCCTGCAATTTCTTCTCAATCAAATCCGCGTCAAACGATTTGGCAATCAATTCAAAGCGGGAATCACGGCGCCATGAAACTTGGTTTGCACCCCATTGACCGTCCACCCAGTTCAGCCATACCCATGTACCGAGCACTTGGAACACGCCTTTGGCGCGGACGAGGCCGTCTGTAAATTTAGGCAGGTCGTTGAAGAAATCGGTCAGTTTTTCACCGTCGAAATCACGTCCGGCAGGGAAAGTAAAGCCTTGAGACTGGAAGCCCATGGTGTTGTCAGGCAGGGCTTTGAGGCGGTAGCGCGATTTTTCGACAACGGGAATATCAAGCCATTGGATGTCGAGTTGCGCATTTTGTACTTCAACCACTTTGGCTTTAGGCGGGAACAGCTTGGCCGCTTTATCGTGAAACTCAGCCAGCTGCTCGGGCGTGCACAAGTCGGTTTTGCTGGCGACCAATACGTCGCAAATACCGATTTGGTCTTTATACAAGGCTTGTTGCGCGTAATCGGGATTAATGAAATGGCGCGGATCGACGACGGTAAAGACGGCGCCGATTTCCAGCATACTGTCGAGCGGTTTGGCTTTCAGTTCGTCGATAACGCTGGCGGCGTGTGCCAGGCCGCTGGCTTCAATCATCAAGCGGTCGGGTTGAGCATCACGCAGCATTTTTTGTACGGTCGTACCCATTTGCGCGCCGGCAGTACAGCACAAACAGCCGCCGGCGATTTCTGCCACGGGAATGCCGTTGTCGCTCAAGACGGCGCCGTCAATGCCGATTTCGCCAAATTCGTTGACGATGATGACCCATTTTTCGTTTGGATCTTTTTGTGCCATCAGACTTTTGAGTGCGGTGGTTTTACCTGTTCCGAGGAAGCCTGAAATCAGGTGGACTTTGGTCTTTTTTACTTCTGACATTTTTTACAAATTCCTGTTAAAACAACATGTTCTTCTTTTAATGAGAAACCGGTTTCAGCCACGCCTGCACGCAATGCCGCCCATTCTTGGCTCAGTGTCTGCTCATCCGCCGTACCGCATTCGGTACAAACCAAAATAAACGCGCTGTGGTGCGCTTCGGCTTCTTCGTGGTCGTGGCAATGGTCGTTGCACTCGTGCTGCGCGTGGCTGCACAAAATATAGCCGTTGACCGCCGCCACTTTGTGCAAAACGCCCTGCTCCGCCCAAAAATCAAGGGCGCGGTAGGCCGTCGGCGGCGCAACCACGCCCTCGCTTTGCTGCTGCATCTGCGACAGAACGTTGTAGGCTTTAATCACGCCGCTTTGTTTCAAAACAATATCAAGCACTTGCTCGCGCAATGCAGTTACCTGCACGCCATCGCGCTGCGCTTGTTCTAAGATTTTTTGTTTGATTGCGTTCATAACTGAAACAGCCTTTCAGACGGCCTTGTTAATAAAAAATTACATTATAACGTGTTTGTTCAATTTCAGATAATAAAGAGGCCGTCTGAAATGTTCAGACGGCCTGATGCCGATTACTTAAACCAAGATTTAATTTTTCCAAACAAAGACATGCTTTGTTTTTCAAACGTTTCTTCCTTCACCGGAGCAGGCTCATCGCGGTAAACTTTCATGCCTGCAAAGGTCTGGGCAACCGGCATGATTTCGATGGAATTGACGTTCATCCGCGCCGGACGCTGGTAGAGCCACAAAGCGGTATCGGCAATATCTTGCGGCTGGATAAACTCGACATTCTCATAAACCTCGGCTGCACGCTGGTCGTCGCCTTTGAAACGGACGTTGGAAAACTCGGTGTCGCCACATAAGCCCGGTTCGATATTGGTAATGCGGATGTTTTTATCTGCCAATTCGGCGCGCAGGTTCATGCTGAATTGGCGCACAAAAGGCCTTTGGTCGCACCATAGACATTACTGCCGGGAATAAGCATAACTGCCGGCAATCGAACCCAAATTGATGATATAGCCCTGTTTGCGCGCGACCATTTGCGGCAAAATCTGGCGGGTCAGAAAAGTCAGGCCGATGATATTGGTTTGAATCATGGTTTCCCAATCGCCAAAATCGGCTTTATCGGCAGAATCCAAACCCAAAGCCAAACCGGCGTTGTTAATCAGGCAATCGATTTCGGACAAATGTCTCGGGCAGGCTGTTCAAAGCGTTTTGAATCGACTCCGTGCGCGAAACATCCATTTCCAAAGGGTAAAACTGCTCGCCCAATTCCTCTGCCAACTGCTGCAATTTGTCTTCGCGCCGTGCCGCGCCGATGACATGATAGCCTGCCGCAACAAAGGTGCGGCACATTGCCGCGCCGAATCCCGCCGATGCCCCGGTAATCAAAATTGCCATATCGTTTCCTTTCTATACTCGTTTCAGACTTGGGTTTAAGGTATGATAATGCCTTATCAGACGGCCTGAAATTCGGCCGGCCGATTCTAAATTTAACGATAATCATATCATCACAATAGGACACACTCCATATGAAAACCCGTTTTCTCCCTGTCGCTTTGGCGGCAGTGGCGCTTACCCTGACCGCCTGCGGCGGCAGCGGCGCGCCGTCCCAGCCTAAAGGCCCGATTTCCGAAGACCGTACGGCCGCGTTCAAATCCATGATGCCCGAGTTTACCCGCATGGGCAAAATGGTCAAAGACGAAGAGCCTTACGACGTAGAAAAATTCAAACAAGCTGCAGCCACTTTTGCGGAAAACAGCAAAAAACCGTTCACCCTGTTTGAATCCGATCCTCAAGGCAACGGCCGTGCCCTGCCTGCCATCTGGACAGACACAGCAAAATTCAAAGCTGAAGAAGAAAAATTCGTCGCAGCAGTTGAGAAACTCAACGCCGCCGCCCAAACCGGCAAACTGGAAGAAATCAAAGCCGCTTACGGCGAAACCGGTGCAACCTGTAAATCCTGCCACGACACATTCCGCGGTCCGGAATAAGGCTTAAAACAATAAAGGCCGTCTGAAATATCATTTTCAGACGGCCTTTTCTTCAACTGACTTCAAATCTTTCTATATCGACTTTATATTTTGCATTTCATGTTTTTTTACCGGTTTCATTTGAAACCGACGGCTCAATTCACATATCGCAATCAAATTTTCTTCTTCCGGCTGTTTAAATTCAATTAAATCTCCCTTCTTCTCGATCAACCAAATTCAAATTCAGACCTGCTTTATCTTTTCAGCCAGATGAATCATATGCGGGGGGATTATCTCCTGAAACAAGAATCTGCTTTATTTTTTAATGAATAAAAACCATTATTAAAATATTTGTAAAGTTTAATAATATGTTATAAAGTAGCGACTTCGTTTCTGAGGTAACTATCATGAATCCGAATTTCAAATTAAATCTACTAACATTATCTTTACTGGCTATAACAAGTATCGCACACGCAGAAGACGAGATTTCAACTCAAGAGCTTGATGAAATTCAAGTCAAAGGCAAACACATTGCCAAAGAGAAAAAAGTTTTTACCGAAGGCCAAGCCAAAAGTTCGCGTGAACGCATTTATCAATCCAGCGAAAACATCGATACCATCGTTCGGAGCATGCCCGGCGTTTTTACCCAACAAGACAAGGGATCGGGGGTATTGGCGGTCAATATCCGTGGCGATAGCGGTTTGGGACGCGTCAATACGATGGTTGACGGCGTCACCCAAACCTTCTATTCCACTTCTGCCGATGCCGGACGCAGCGGCAGCTCCTCGCAATTCGGTACGGCACTGGATCCCAATTTCATTGCCGGCGTGGATGTAACCAAAGGTAGTTTCACAGGTGCCAACGGCATCAATACCTTATCCGGTACAGCCAATTTCCGTACTTTACGGGTAGACGATGTGGTACACGGAAACAATACCTTCGGCCTCTTAACCAAAGGATTGACCGGCACAAACAGCACCAAAAGCAACTTTATGGCAACCGGAGCAGTACAAAAATGGTTTGACAGCGGTGCGCGCCTTGGCGCGTTATATGGCTACAGCCACCGTAATGTTGAGCAAAACTATAAAGTAGGCGGCGGCGGTCAGCGTATCGGCAATTTTGGCGAAGAATATTTGGACCGTAAAAAACAAGAATATTTTGAGAGCAACTTATTGAAATTCGACCACGAACAAAATCTCTGGGTTCGTGACTTTTCCAAGCGCAATGCGGTCGGTAAAAGCTATTGGGACTACCCTTTCTCCAAAAAATATAACGATCCTGAAGTTTTGCAAAGAGATTATGTCGATGATTTGGAAAGAAGCTGGAAAGAGAATTTGGCACCACAATGGGATCTGACTCCAATCGACCCGACCAGCCTGCAACAACGCTCAAACAGCCATTTGGTCAAAGTGGAATACGAAAACGACAACAACAAGCTGGACCTTCAGCTTCGTACCATGAACAACCGTATCGGCAGCCGCAAAGTAGAAAACCGCAACTATCAAGCCAATTACAACTTAAACATTGGCGATTATGTCGATTTAAACGTGTTGGCCGCCCATAATCTGGGAAAACAAAAATATCCGAAAAACTCACGTTTTTCAGGATGGGGACTGCTTGATTATTTGGAAACCAAAAACACAGCCAATCTTTTGGATATCAACAACAGCTTTTCTTTCAAACTTCCCCAAAAAACAGATTTAAAAGCCACCGTCGGTTTCAATTTCTTTAAAAACCAATACACTAAAAACCGCTTTCCGGAAGAGCTGAGCCTGTTTTACGACGGCCCAGATCAAGATGCCGGCCTGTACAGCTTTTTAGGCCGCTTCAAAGGCGACAAAGGAATATTTCCTCAGAAATCAACCATATTGCAACCTTCAGGCCAGCAAAAATTCAATACGTTCTATTTTGATACTTCCTTGAAAAAAGGCATTTATCAACTGAATTACAGCGCCAATATGGTCAATTACCGCTTCAAGGGCGAATATACCGACTACTTCAATACCCAAGAAGACTTTAAAAAAGCATTTGGAGAAGATTCTGAAATTTATAAACAGCATTGCACGCCAAGCTGCGACCTTTACGAACCGGTTTATACCAAATCCGGTAAAAAGCATGCGGTAAACCATTCGGTGGCATTAAACATCAATGTCAACGACTACTTTATGCCGTTTATCAGCTATTCGCGTACGCATAGAATGCCGAATATTCAAGAAATGTATTTTTCACAAATCGGCGACTCGGGTGTCAATACCGCCCTTAAGCCGGAACAGGCCAATACTTATCAAATAGGCTTCAATACCTTCAAAAAAGGGATTTTCAAGCCGGACGATGTATTGGGTTTCAAACTGGTCGCCTATCGCAGCAGGATAAACAACTATATCCACAATGTTTATGGCAAATGGTGGGATTTGGATAAAGCACCCAGCTGGGTAACCAGTACCGGCCTGCAATACTCTATCCAGCATCGAAACTACGCCAAACCTGTTCATAAAAATGGTTTGGAAGTGGAAATGAACTATGATTTCGGCCACTTTTTTACCACCCTGTCTTACGCATATCAAAAAACCAACCAGCCGACCAATTATAGCGATGCCAGCGAATCGCCCCGTAATTCTTCTAAAGAAGACCAAATCAAACAAGGTTACGGCTTAAGCAAAATTTCCCGCTTGCCCCGAGATTACGGGCGGTTTGAATTAGGGTCCCGATGGTTGGGCAACAAATTGACCATCGGCGGCATTATGCGCTATTACGGCAAAAGTACACGGGCGACGACTGAGGAGGAATTTGTTGACGGTACAACCGGTGCCAATACCTACTCTTCACATCAAATGGGCAGAAGGGTGATCAAAAAAACAGAAAGCATCAACAGACAACCGATGATTTTTGATTTCTATGCCAATTATGAACCGAAGAAAAACCTTATCCTTCGTTTCGACATTCAAAATGCGTTCAATAAACGCTATGTCGATCCTTTGGATGCCGCAAATGATGCCGCAACCCAGCGCTATTTCAGCGTATTTGAAAGAAAAGGCGGTTTAGATGATGAGGAAGTCGAATGCGATGCCAACGGTTTATGCAATGGCAAATATGGCGGTACGACACGCTCCGTCTTGAACAACTACGCACGAGGCAGGACTTTGCTGTTTACCATCAGCTATAAGTTCTAAACCTATCTATCAACATTCTTAATGCAACACTAATTAAAAAGCCGACAAACACAATGTTTACCGGCTTTTTTCAATATATTCTCAAAATTTTCTTCATCTATACACGATAAAAAAACCTGCCCTTTCAGGCAGGTTTTCAATAATGACGGATTACAGGCCGCTCAGACGGGCGGTATCGTGTGCAATCATCAATTCTTCGTTGGTAGGAATCACAACGGCAACAGCTTTGCTGTCGGCAGTGGTAATTACACCGGCATTACCGAAGCGGGCTTTCAGGTTGGCTTCTTGGTCGATGTGCAGACCGAGGAAGCCCAAGTAGCCGAGTACGCGCTCGCGGATGATATCGGAGTTTCGCCGATGCCGCCGGTGAATACCAATGCGTCCAAACCGCCGGCTGCTACTGCCATGCTGCCGATGTATTTAGCCAAGCGGTAGATGAACATTTCCAAAGCCAGTTTGGCGCCCGGATGGCCTTTGGCAGCTTCTTCTTCGATGGTACGGCAGTCGTTAGACAAACCGGAGATACCGAGCAGGCCGGATTTTTTGTTCAGCATTTCGGTAATTTGGGAAATGGTCATGTTTGCGTTTTCAGCCAAGAAGCTGAACACTGCGGGATCGATGTCGCCGCTGCGGGTACCCATTACCAAACCTTCCAGCGGAGTCAGGCCCATGCTGGTATCGCGTGATTCGCCATTGGCGACGGCGGTAATAGATGCGCCGTTACCCAAGTGGGCAATCACCATGCGCAGGTCTTTTTTGTCTTTGCCGAGGAAGCGTGCAGTTTCGTCAGAAACGAAGCGGTAGCTGGTACCGTGTGCGCCGTAGCGGCGCAAGCCGTATTTTTCATACAATTCATGTGGAACAGCATATTTGTAAGCGTGTTCAGGCATGGTTTGATGGAATGCGGTGTCGAATACGACAACGTTCGGCAGGCCTTTGAAGATGCTTTGTGCAGCGCGCAGGCCCAAAAGGTGGGCCGGGTTGTGTAAAGGAGCAAGTGGAATACATTTTTCGATACCAGCGATAACATCGTCGGTAACCAAAATGGATTCGCTGTACAATTCGCCGCCGCTTACCACGCGGTGGCCGATCGCGCCGATGCGGCTGTCGAGGCCGTGAGCTTTGAGTTCTTCCATCAGGGCTTCAACTGCACCGGTGTGGTCGGGCTTGGCAGACAGGTCGACTTTGTGTTTTTCGCCGTTGAATTTGAAGGTGATGTAGGCATCGGGCAGATTGAGTTTTTCGGCAAGGCAGCTCAGCAATACTTCGCCGCTGTCGTTATCCAATACGGCACCTTTGAGAGAAGAGCTGCCGCAGTTCAAAACCAAGATTAATTTTTGTGTCATTTTATGCTCCTTGAGGTTTCAGACGGCATTTTTGTCGGGACCTTACTGCTGCTCCGGCTATGTTGCACCCCTTGTGGGACGTAGTGGGTAGCGGTCTGAACAGATTAACAAAGTAAACGCCGTATTCTAACAAAAAATGTAATCGGCTGCTTGACTTAATATTTGATGTAAAATGGACGGAATTTTATTTTAGGCCGTCTGAAAAAATGACGGCAGTTTTGAAGATTTCCCGATATGCATTATTTCAGTATCCACACTCAAGACGGCGAACACGCCGGATTTTTTATTATGTTGGCAGACGATGAATCGCAAAATCCGCCGCAAAGCGGACGCTTCGCAATCAAGCTGCAAAGCGAAGATGCAGCTGAAGCGGCGGTATTGTCTCCTTTTGAGCAAACCGATATCCCGCAATACTGGCGCGTGGTTAAAGACCGTATCGAATTGTTTTTTGACGATAAAAATATCGGCGCGTTGCGCAACGAATACCTAACCATCAGCTGTAAAACCTTTATCCTGACCGATTTGACCGGAGCGATGTAATGGAAAGTATGTTTATCCTTGTCCCCATCAGCATTATTTTGGCCTTTATCATCGGCTGGTTTTTCTGGTGGTCGGGTAAAAACGGACAGTTTGACGACCTTGAAGGCCCTGCGCACCGCATTTTGATGGACGACGACTCCACTGAAAAACTGATCGAAAAAGACGAAGATAAAGAATCCAAACAATGAGCCTTAAAAAAGACAATCTGAATTTCCACACGACCCGCCGTTTTGCGCCGCTCTTTGGGACGCAGTTTTTGGGCGCGTTTAACGATAATATGTTTAAAACCGCATTATTCGTGATGATCAGTTTTTACGGTTTGGGCAAAAACGACTTGCTGCCGCCCAGCCAAATGCTAAACTTGGGCGCAATGCTGTTTATCCTGCCCTACTTCCTGTTTTCCGCGCTCTCAGGACAGTTGAGCAACAAATTCGATAAAGCCGTTTGGCGCGTTGGATCAAGCTGTTAGAAATCATCATCATGGCAGTGGCGGCGTATGGCTTCTACATCCAATCCGCACCTTTGCTTTTAATCTGCCTGTTTTGCATGGGCACGCAATCGACCTTGTTCGGTCCGCTGAAATACGCGATTTTGCCCGATTACCTCAACGACAAAGAGCTGATTATGGGCAACAGCCTGATTGAATCGGGTACGTTTATCGCCATCTTGCTCGGTCAAATTTTGGGTACGGCAGTCGCAGGCGTTCCGCCGTATATTGTTGGTGGTTTGGTATTATTGGTCGCCATCGGCGGTACGATGACCAGCCTGTTTATGCCGTCTGTACCCGCTAAAATGCCGGACACAAAAATCGAATGGAACATCATCAAAGGCACAAATTCACTGATTCGTGAAGCGGCGGCCGATCGTCCCGTATTCACTTCTATCATCGGTATTTCATGGTTTTGGTTTATCGGCTCGGTTTATACCACCCAACTGCCGACGTTCACGCAAATCCATTTGGGCGGCAACGATAATGTGTTCAACCTGATGTTGGCGCTGTTCTCCATCGGTATCGCTATCGGCTCGGTGTTATGCGCCAAACTCAGCCATGAGCGCCTGATTTTGGGCTTGGTCACCATCGGCACATTGGGGCTGACTGTCTGTGGATTATTGCTGGTGTGGCTGACCCACGGCCAACGCTTTACCGAATTAAACGGCATTATTTGGTTTTTATCGCAAGCCCAAGCGTATCCGATTATGCTCGTGATGTCGGCCATCGGCTTTTTCGGCGGCTTCTTCTCCGTACCGCTCTACACTTGGCTGCAAACCGCCAGCAGCGAAACCTTCCGCGCCCACGCCGTCGCTGCCAACAACATCATTAACGGCGTGTTTATGGTATCGGCCGCTATTTTGAGCGCAGTTTTGCTGATGTTGTTCGACAGTATTACACTGCTGTATTTGATTGTTGCCGTGGGTAATCTTCCGTTGATTGTTTACCTCATCAAACGGGAACCGAAATTTATCGGGGATTTGACCGCTTTGTTGAAAATCAGCAAATAAGGCCGTCTGAAATGTATCCCCACCATGCACATTTTCACTGTTCAATCGCGTGGACAGCCTGTGCATAAATCAGATTACTGTCTGATTTAAAATTAAAAAACACATCTGCCTAAATTTTAAGCACCACTTTACCGCCAAACAAAATGCACATTTTCCCCAAACAAGCGTGTGCAAAGGTTGTGAATAAGTCAGCTTAATAATTGATATTTCAAAGCAAAACGATATTTGATTAATTTTTAGGCAGTTTATTAAAGGCCGTCTGAAACCTTTTTCAGACGGCCTGAGAGTATAATAACCACCTACCTTATAGTTCCCAAACGATATGATTTATCCATGGCATGAAACCCAATGGCAACAGCTCACCGCCCATTGGCAAAACCGTCCCAACGCCTGGCTGTTTACCGGCAAAGAAAATACCGGCAAAACCGAGTTTGCCCGCTTTGTCGCGCAGGCATTGCTGTGCGAATCGCCCAAGTCCGGTCATGAACCCTGCGGCGAGTGCGCTTCGTGCCATTTGTTCAGCCAAAACACCCATCCCGACTTTTACGAACTCACGCCGGAAATTCCCGAAGGCGAGGCAACGGGACGCAAACTCCTGCAAATTAAAATCGATGCCGTGCGCGATATTGTAGAAAACATTTACCTGACCGCTGTCCGCGGCGGCCTGCGCGTGGTATTGGTGCATCCGGCGGAAAGCATGAACACACAGGCGGCAAACGGTTTGTTGAAAGCTCTGGAAGAGCCGCCGCAATACGTCGTTTTCCTGCTCGTTACCCATGCGCGCGACAAACTCCTGCCCACCATCAAAAGCCGTTGCCGCCAGATGGTGCTGCCCTCGCCTACCCATGCTCAGGCTGCGGCATATCTGCGCCAACAGGGCGTGGAAAATGCCGAAGCTTTGTTGGCGTTTCACAGCGGCGCACCTTTATTCACGCCGACTCCCGAATTGGACGCATTGCGCGAAGAGTTGCTGACGCTGCTGGCTGCCCCGCGCCTGTTGGCCATACTCGACTACGCCGCCGCGTTCGACAAACAAAAGCAACCACTGGCCGTTTTCATCGACTGGCTGCAAAAGTGGCTGATGGATGTCGGCTTGGCACAACAAAGCATGGCACCGCTTTATTATCCGCACCATGCCCAAGCCCTGCTTCAGACGGCCTCTAAAACCGATTCACGCAAGCTGTTTGCCCTATTGGGCTGTCTGAACGCGCTCAACCCTTACGGATACCATACCTTGAGTGTTAAAATGCAGCTTGAGTATCTGCTTATCGAATATTTAGATTTTTGGCAAAACAAACCCTAACAGGTAATAAATGATGAATAAAAAAGACATTCCGGCGAAGATGTTGGCTTTGCAACTCAAAGACCCCAATTTGTTGTACAACTGCTATATGCCGTTTTTAGAACACGGCGGCCTGTTCGTACCAACCGATGACGTATTCTCCCTGGGCGAAGACATCCTCTTAGCCGTAGAAATCGCCGACTATCCCAAACGCTTCCTGCCAACCAAAGTCGTTTGGATCAATCCGGCGCGCACTTCAGCCCATCGCCCCAAAGGTGTAGGCCTTGCATTCTCCGAACACGAAAGCTGCCTGCAGGCAAAAAACCTGATCGAAGCCGAGCTTGGCCCGCGCCTGCGCAGCGACCGCACTACTTTTACCCTGTAATACCATGTATTTAATCGATTCACATTGCCATCTCAACTTTGACGGCTTAAAAGACCGCCTGCCCGAAGTCTTTGCCAATATGGAAGCGCAAAGCGTCAAGCAGGCGCTTGCCATCAGCGTCAGCAAACAAAGTTTTGCCGAAGTCTTCGACATTGCTCAGGCAAACGACCACATCTACTGCACCATTGGCATACATCCCGACAGCCAAGAAGCGGAAGAATTTACCATTGCCGAAATGGTGGAAGCGACCAAGCATCCCAAAATCGTCGGTATCGGCGAAACCGGCTTAGACTATTACTGGTGCAAAGGCGATTTGTCATGGCAACATCAACGCTTTGCCGACCATATCCAAGCCGCCAACGAAAGCGGCCTGCCCGTTATCGTCCACACGCGCGATGCTGCCGAAGACACGTTGCGGATTTTAAAAGAATGCCACACCAACTCCGGCGTGATTCACTGCTTCTCTGAAGACGTTGCCTTTGCCAAAGCCGCTTTAGATTTAGGCATGTACATCTCCTTCTCCGGCATTGTGACGTTTAAAAACGCGCCACTGATACAGGAAGCCGCCAAATACGTTCCTGCCGATAGAATCTTGGTAGAAACCGATGCACCCTTCCTCGCGCCGGTTCCCAAACGCGGTAAACAAAACGAGCCTTCCTACGTCCGCTACACGGCCGAGTTCTTAGCCAATCTGCGCGGCGAGAGCTTGGAAACATTGGCACAAAACACCAGCGACAATTTCTATCGCCTGTTTAAGAAAGTACCCGATGGCCGTCTGAACAACGGCTAGGTCTAAAGCCTCTACTATCTATCGGCTCTGCCTAACCGTCAGCCGGGTTCTGCCTCAAACTCAGCGGTGAACTCGAAATGACCCGAGACAGAAACGCAATCGGCTTGCGCTATCTTCCGAACGGCCAGACTTTTGAAGAATGGGAATTTTCCCATCAACACAATAAATAAGTTTAAATTCAAAATATTGCTTTCCTAAGCCTAGCAAAGCTCAAGGCCGTCTGAAAGTATTTTCAGACGGCCTCTTGCTTATTTTACCGATAGGATGTAAAACCTACCCTTCGAAATAAACGGTTCATCAAAACCGTACATCAATCGACACAATATGGACACAAACTCCGAAATGCACACCCACCCTAATTTTTACGCTATGCTGACTGCAGCCTGCCAAAAAAACGGTAAAGGCACAGTCATTTTCAACGACAAAGAAAAAATCAGCTATTCCTCCCTCAAACGCGAAGTAGAAACCGTCGCCGCCTATCTGCAACACCAAGGCGTACAATTTGGCGACAGGGTCGCCCTTGTCGTTTCCAACTCTCCCGAATTTATTGCCGCCTATTTCGCCATTACTTCCATCGGCGCGGTAGCCGTCCCACTCAACGTCTTTTTGAAAAGCGAAGAATTTTCCTACATCCTCAATGACTGCGGCGCACGCTTTATGTTCGTCTCCGCGCCATTGGCCAAAGAACTCAAAAACATCAAAGCCAAAACCAAAGTCAATAAAATCATCTGGATTGGCGAAACCAAAGCCGCCAGTGGCGATGACAGCTATTTCGATGCCGCACGTACATTCCCCGGCAAGCCGAATCTGAGCCGTCAGCCGTCTACCAACGATTTGGCGCACATTATCTACACCTCCGGCACAACCGGCCACCCCAAAGGCGCATTAATCAGCTATAGCAACCTGTTTTCCAACCTTTTGGGCATCGAACAAATTTTCCAAATTTCGCAAAAAGACCGCTCGTCGTCTTCTTGCCCATGTTCCACAGCTTTACGCTGACTGCCATGGTTTTGCTGCCGATATATCAAGCCTGCTCGATTATTTTGGTCAAATCCGTCTTCCCGTTCTCCAACGTGTTGAAACAGGTTTTGCTCAAACGCGCTACCATTTTCCTTGGCGTACCGGCTATTTACACTGCCATGAGCAAAGCCAAAATCCCTTGGTATTTCAGATGGTTCAACCGCGTCCGCCTGTTTATCAGCGGCGGCGCGCCTCTGGCCGAACAAACCATTGACGACTTTAAAGCCAAATTCCCGCGTGCCAAATTGCTGGAAGGCTACGGCTTGAGCGAATGCTCACCCGTTGTGGCCGTCAATACGCCTGAGCGCCAAAAAACCGCCAGCGTCGGCGTCGCCCTGCCCGGCTTGACCGTGAAAGCCGTCGATGACGAATTAATCGAAGTACCGCGCGGCGAAGTAGGCGAACTCATTATCAAAGGCGGCTCGGTAATGCAGGGTTACCTCAATATGCCTGACGCTACAGATGAAACCATTGTCAACGGTTGGCTGAAAACCGGCGACTTCGTCACCATAGACGAAGACGGCTTTATCTTCATCGTCGACCGCAAAAAAGACCTGATTATCTCCAAAGGCCAAAACGTCTATCCGCGCGAAATCGAAGAAGCCATTTACAAACTCGATGCCGTGGAAGCCGCCGCCGTAATCGGCGTGAAAGACCAATACGCCGATGAAGAAATCATTGCCTTTATCCAACTCAAAGAAGGCATGAAACTGGAAGAAGCCGAAGTACGCAACCACCTGCGCGGCCTGTTGGCAAACTTTAAAATCCCCAAACAAGTCATCTTCCAAGACGAGCTGCCGCGCAATGCCACCGGCAAAGTATTAAAACGCAAACTCAAAGAACAGTTTCAAGACTAAACCGCTGTTTCAGACGGCCTCTTGATTCATGCAGGCCGTCTGAAAAAACTGTCATCAACAAACTTTTCAGACGGCCACGACCATGACGACACCTATACTCGAAATCGAAAACCTAAACGGCTCCTTTCCGAGCAAGCAAGTCCTGCACGATATCAACCTGACTTTGCAACCCGGCCGCAAGCTGGCATTGGTCGGCGAGAGCGGCAGCGGCAAAACCGTATTGTCGCAAGGCATTATGCGCCTGAATCCGATGGTTACCTTTGAAGGCAGTCTGAAATATTGCGGAACCAATCTGCTGACCCAGCCCGAACGTGCCCTGCAAAAACTGCGCGGCCGCGAAATCGGCATGGTGTTTCAAGAACCCATGACCGCCCTCAACCCCGTCATGCGTGTCGGCGAACAAATCGCCGAAGTCCTGTCCCTGCATTTGGGTTTGGATAAAAAACAGGCATGGGCGCGCGCTATCGAACTCCTGGACGAAACCGGCATCCACCAGCCCGAGCAAAAAGCCCAAGCCTATCCTTTCCAACTTTCCGGCGGCCAACGCCAACGCGCCATGATTGCCATGGCCGTATCAGCCCAGCCCAAGCTCCTGATTGCCGACGAACCGACCACCGCTTTGGACGTTGCCGTCCAAGCCCAAATCCTCGACCTGCTCTCACGCCTGCAGGAAGAACACGGCATGACCATGCTCTACATTACGCACGACTTAAACCTTGTGCGCCGTTTTGCCGACGATGTCGCCGTTATGCGTAACGGCCGTATCCTCGAAACCGGCAAAGCAACCGAAGTCTTTGCTAATCCGCAGCACGAATACACCAAAATGCTGCTCAACGCCGGCACAACGCGCCGCGTCGCCCCCTTGCCTGAAAACCCTGCCACCGTCCTTAAAGCCGAACAAATCGCCTTTTCCGTCAAAGAATCAGACGGCTGGTTTAAAAAACGCGACAAAACCATTCTCAACCCCGTTTCTTTCGATCTCAAATCGGGGGAAACATTGGGTATCATCGGCGAAAGTGGCTGCGGCAAAACCACGCTGGCGAAGCCGTTATGCACCTTATCGATTCCGAAGGCAGCCTGATTGTCAACGGCGAGCCATGGCGACACGAATTGCGCCGCGAAATCCAAATGGTGTTCCAAGACCCGTTCGGCGCATTCAATCCGCGTATGAACGTCTTTGATACCGTTTCCGAAGCCTTGCGCGTTCACGAGCCCAGTATGCCGCGTGAAGAAATGCGCCGCCGCGTTCAAGAAGTCCTCAAACAAGTCGGCCTGCCCGAAGACGCACTCGAACGCTATCCGCACGCATTCTCCGGCGGCCAGCGCCAACGCCTCGCCATCGCCCGTGCCATCATTGTCCGCCCGAAAATTCCTCGTATTGGACGAACCAACCAGCGCGCTTGATGTCCAATGGCAACAACAAATCCTTGAATTGCTCAGCGGCCTGCAAAAAGAATACGGCCTCGCCTTCATCATCATCAGCCACGACCTCGCCGTCATCCGCGCCATTTCCCACCGCGTGATGGTATTGAAAGACGGTCAAGTCGTTGAAGAGGGCGAATGCGAAAGCGTGTTTGCCAATCCAAGCAGCGACTACACGCGCCATTTGATTGCCCACTCCGGCCACATGGTCCAAGAGGCCGTCTGAATCTTTAAGGATTACGATAGGCGCATTTCAAAAAAACTATTACCTAGTGGCGGCACTTGAAATTTTCCCTGTCTGCCACTATCCTGAACAACATATTTATCGATCCCCATTCAAAAGGAAACAAACATGAGCAGCGAATTGATTATCCACGCCAGCGATGCCAGCTTCGAACAAGACGTTTTGAAATCCGACGTACCTGTATTGCTGGACTTCTGGGCACCATGGTGTGGCCCTTGCAAAATGATCGCCCCAATCTTGGACGACATTGCCTCCGAATTCCAAGGCCGTCTGAAAGTCGTTAAAATCAACATCGACGACAATGAAGCCACTCCTGCCAAATTCGGCGTTCGCGGCATCCCTACCCTGATGGTGTTCAAAAACGGCGAAAACGTTGCCACTAAAGTCGGCGCACTGGCTAAAGGCCAACTGACTGCATTCGTTGAAGCCTCTATCGCTTAAGGCTTTAAGCATATAAAAAGGCCGTCTGAATATTGTTTTCAGACGGCCTTTTTTGTATTCATTAAGCAGCCAATGGTTTCAAAGTCAGGCTGGCATTTTCAGCCTTCACTTTAAACAGCAAATCAATATTCGGATGTTTGCCCGGATTGGCTTCGGCATCGGCAACATGTTCGGCAAACCATGCCAGGCCGCGTTCCGCCGCCGCTGCGTCCAGCTTGCCGTCAAACTCTTGCGCCAAAGCATGGTAAAGCTTGAGCGAGCCTTGTTTGCCGGGTGCATTGGGAATGTGATGAACCACATTGCCCTCTTTGTCGAGAATATCCAAGCCGCTTAAATGATCGATGGCAGGCATGGCGGCAAGATTATCTTGGAAGCTCATGATTGTCCTTTCTGATGTGGGTTTTAAAGCAAACCATATAACAAGGCCGTCTGAAAGTTTAGGTTTGACACTTTTCAGACGGCCTTAAACATTTCAATTAACGTGTACCGAAAATCTTATCGCCGGCATCGCCCAAACCGGGAATGATGTAGCCGTGTTCGTTCAAGTGGCTGTCGAGCGCGGCAGTGTAGATGGTTACATCAGGATGCGCCTCGTTGACGGCTTTCACGCCTTCCGGAGCGGCAACCAATACCAATGCTTTGATGTTGCGGCAACCTTTGGCTTTCAAAAGGTCGATGGTGGCAACCATAGAGCCGCCGGTCGCCAACATTGGGTCGATAATCAGCGCGGGACGTTCGTCCATGCTGTCGACAAATTTTTCAAAATAAGAAACCGGTTTCAAAGTTTCTTCATCGCGCTGCAAGCCGACAACGCTGATTTTGGCAGTCGGAATCAGGTCGAGTACGCCGTCGAGCATACCCAAACCGGCACGCAAAATAGGGACAACGGTCAAGGTTTTGCCTTTGATACGGTCGCCTTCGATGGAGCCACACCAACCGTCGATGATGTATTTTTCAGTTTCAAAGTCGCGGCTGGCTTCATATGCCATCAGGCGTGCCAGCTCGGTAGTGAGCGTGCGGAATTTGTAGGTGCTGCATTCTGCCTCGCGCATCAAAGTCAGTTTGTGGCGGACGAGGGGATGATTGATGACGGTAACGTTCATTTTCTGTATTTCCGAGTTTCGTTGACGGAGTGAATTATACTTTTTTTCACGAATGGCGGAAAGGGTATGTTTTGTACGAAAGGCCGTCTGAATCAGGGTTTCAGACGGCCTTTGTCAACAATTTTACATTACGGAATATTGTAGATGATTAAGCTTTCAGCAATTCTTGCAATTCGCCGGCTTCGTACATTTCCATCAAAATGTCAGAACCGCCGACAAATTCACCGTTGACGTACAGTTGAGGAATGGTCGGCCAGTCGCTGTATTCTTTAATGCCTTGGCGTACGGCATCGTTTTCCAATACGTTGACAGTCACATAGTCAGTGCAACCTGCCGCATTCAGGATTTGTACGGCACGGGAAGAGAAGCCGCATTGTGGGAACTGCTTCGTACCTTTCATGAACAATACGACGCGGTGGGTGGTTACGACTTCTTTGATTTGATCGTGGATAGAGGACATGTGTGTTCCTTTTACTAAATCGGTTGTTCGGGAAAAATCAAATTTCCCGCCATTATACGCAAATTGATGGAGTTGAGGGGGTGTTTCTCAACGTCGGATCTGACCGTTGCCGTTGATATAGAATTTGGTCGAAGTCAACGCTTCCAAACCCATCGGGCCGCGGGCGTGCATTTTTTGGGTGGAAATACCGATTTCCGCGCCCAATCCGAAAACAAAGCCGTCGGTAAACCGAGTGGACGCATTGACATAAACTGCCGCTGCATCAATGCTTTCTTGGAAAAACTCGGCATGGGCAATGCTTTGAGTCACAATCGCTTCCGAGTGATGCGTCGTGTGGCCGTTAATCCAATCGACGGCTTCTTCCACTGATTTCACTGTCTGACCGACATAATATAGTCAAGAAACTCGGTACTGTAATCTTCCTCGGTTGCCAAAACAGCATTTTTAAACATACGCAATGCTTCCTGATCGGCTCTAAATTCGACCGGATGCACTTTGGCAACGGCTTCTTCCAGTTTCGGCAAAAACGCTTCCGCTATCTTTTCGTGGACAACCAAAGACTCAGCGGCATTGCACACGCTCGGACGTTGCGTTTTGGCGTTCACGACGATATCGACCGCCATCTCCAAATCGGCACTGTCATCCACATAAATATGGCAATTACCGACCCCGGTTTCAATGACGGGAACTTTCGATTTCTCTTTCACCGTCTGAATCAAGCGCGCGCCGCCGCGCGGAATCAGTACATCAATATAATCGACTGCCTGCATCAATTCCTCGGCGGCGGCATGACTGGTATCTTCGACCAGCTGCACCACATCGGCATCCATTCCCGCTTTTACCAAAGTCTGCCTGATGACGGCAATCAATGCGGTGTTGGAATGGATGGCATCGCGACCGCCACGCAAAATAATGGCATTGCCGGTTTTAAAGGCCAGAGAAAACGCATCGACCGAAACATTCGGGCGGCTTTCAAAAATCATGGCGACCACGCCCAAAGGCACGCGTTTTTGAACAATCTTCAAACCGTCCAGATTGGTATAGCCGCGGACAACCTGCCCAATCGGGTCCTGCAAATCGGCAACCTGCCCAACGCCTTCCGCAATGCCTTTGATGCGTTCGTGATTCAAGCGCAGCCTGTCGAGCATAATGTCCGAAATGCCGTTTTCTTTTGCAGCGGCCAAATCGCGGGCATTTTCTGCCAAAATCACCTCAGCCTGTTCAACCAACGCCGTTGCAACCTGACGCAGCAGATTGTTTTTTTCCACGCTTCCCAGGCCGATTAACGTTTTGCTGGCTTTTCGGGCATTCTTGCCCAAATGTTCGATATAGTTCATCCAACCTCCCTATTTCTCTTGTGCAAACCACGTTCCGATAGGCGCGCCATCTAAAACCTGAAGGATATCGCGCGGATTGGCGCTGTTCATCAACACCATCTGGCCGTGATGTTCAAACATCATCTGCGCACTCTTAATCTTACTGAGCATGCCGCCCGTACCAAACTTACTGCCCGAGCCGCCGGCAGAAGCAATAATTTCTTCGGTAATATCGGCCACATGGCTGCGCAGCTTGGCATCGGCGTGAACAGCCGGATTTTTATCAAACAAACCGTCGATATCGGACAACATAATCAACAAATCGGCTTTAACGATTTTCGCCACGACTGCCGACAAACGGTCGTTATCGCCAAATTTGGTCGCATGGTCCATCTCGTCCACGCTGACCGCATCGTTTTCATTGACAATAGGGATGACGCCGATGGAAAGCAGGGATTCAAAAGCATTGGTAACGTTTGCCAAACTTTCCGGATATTCGACCACATCACGCGTCAGCAGGATTTGCGATACCGTCATCCGATAATGGGAAAAAATCTGCGAGTAAAGGCTCATCATGGCCACTTGGCCGACGCTGGAAACAGCTTGTTGCTGCGCCATGTCCGCCGGACGTTTTTCCATATTGAGGACATTCAGCCCAAAGCCCATCGCGCCGGAAGACACCAGCACAATTTCTTTGCCCTTACTGACCAGGCTGGAAATGACAAAGGCCAGTTGGTCGATTTTTGCCAAATTGATTTTGCCGTTTGGCAACACCAAAGAACTGGTTCCAATCTTAATGACAATGCGTTTTACTGCTTCAAAATCTCGTTTCATTATTCTCCTCTGCTTTCTATTTTTATGATTGCATGCAGCATTATTTCAGCCAAACGTATCTACATCATAACTGCGTAGCAATAGAAAATACAGACAAAATTAAAAAAACGCTTCCTTTAAAAGCTGTATTTTCAGCTTTTATCCGAATCCGTTAACAACAAAATAAAAGGCCGTCTGAAATCCTATTTCAGGTTTCAGACGGCCTTTTACCGATTATTGAGAACATGGCCTGCCATGATAAATACAGACCGTTCCCTACAAACGCTTATTGGTGTTCAGAAATAATTTTCAGCATTTGCGCCAATACTTTAGGATTGGCCGCAACGATGTCGCCGCTTTCCAGCCAGCCTTCATCACCGGACATATCAGTAACGATACCGCCTGCTTCTTGGACAATCAATGCACCGGCGGCAATATCCCAAGGTTTGAGGTTGAACTCGAAGAAACCGTCCAAACGACCGGCCGCAACGGCACACAAATCCAAAGAAGCCGCACCTTCACGACGGCCGCCGGCGGTTTTTGCCAAGAAATCTTTCAAAATCGCCAGATACTTGTCCATCATGCTTTGATCGACAACAGGGAAGCCGGTACCGATCAGGCAGCGGTTCAATTCGATGCGGTTGGAAACGCGGATACGGCGGTCGTTGAGCAATGCACCTTTGCCGCGGGATGCCATGTATACGTCGTTGCGCTCAGGTGCGTACACCAAAGCTTCTTGCAACACGCCTTTGTGCAGGAGTGCCATAGAGATGGCGTATTGAGGATGGCCGTGGAGGAAGTTGGTTGTGCCGTCGAGCGGGTCGATAATCCATTCGTACTCGGCAGTGGCTTTACCGTGGGAGCCGCCTTCTTCGCAAGTGATTTTGTGATGCGGATAGGCTTCTTTGAGCGCTTCCACCAAAATCATCTCGGAGCTGCGGTCAACATCGGAAACGAAGTCGTTGAATGCTTTGCTGTCTACTTTGACGGCATCCAGATTGCCGGCAGCGCGAATCATCATTTGCCCTGCTTTACGGGCGGCTTTGAAAGCGGTATTTAAAAACGGATTCATGGTTTTCTTCCTAATTCAGGTAAAATACGCCCTAATGCGCCGAACATGGCACACAAGAGGCTGTTAATCGTTTCCGATGCTGTTAAAGAACATTTCAGACGGCATGGGAAAAAGGCCGTCTGAAAACAAAAAGATGGCGCATTATACCTGATTCCCGTACAAACAGAAAACAAAACATGACTTCCGAAAAACCCGCCCTGCCCGCTTATCTGGACAACATCCGCATCATCCTCACGCGCACCAGCCATCCTGCCAATATCGGTTCCGCCGCGCGCGCCATGAAAACAATGGGCCTGCACAAACTGACCATCGTCGCCCCCAATCTGATGGCAACGCCGATGACGGAAAATCCGCCCGTGTTCGATCCGGAGCATCCGCAATCGTTTAAATTACCGGAAGAAAGTTTCATCCTCGCTTCCGGCGCGGCAGACGTTTTGGAAAATGCCACCATTACCGCTTCTTTGGACGAAGCCCTTGCCGACACCACCATCGCCTGCGCCCTGACCAGCCGCCGCCGCGAAATCACCGCGCCACTACAAACCCCACGCAACTTGGTGCCCGAATTACTGCAGGCCGCCAACCGCGACGAGAAAGTGGCGCTGGTCTTCGGCAACGAGACTTTCGGCTTGAGTATCGAAGAAGTTCAAGCCTGCAACCGACTGATGACCATCAACGGCAATCCCGACTATTTCTCGCTCAACCTTGCCCAAGCCGTGCAGGTCGTATGCTACGAAATCTTCAGCCAAACCGATTCGCCCATGACCCACCTGCAACAGGAAGACCACGCCGCGACCCACGAGCAAATTAAAGGCATGGTTGCCCACATGGAAAGCGTGATGAACGACATCGGCTTTTTCAACCGCCGCAACGGCGAGCGCCTGATGCGCCGTATGCAGAGCCTGTTCGGACGCGCCAACACGCAAACCGAAGACATCGATATCCTGCGCGGTTTTTTCAATACCGTCAGCCACCGTATCCACAAAAAAGACTGATTAAGGCCGTCTGAAACGTTACAAACTTTTCAGACGGCATGACCTGATATTCGAGCAAACATGAATTACGCCCTAGACGCATTATGGTGGAAACTCACCAGCCAACCCGTCCGCGACCTCGCCTCGCTGCTGACTGCACCGCCTTTGTGGCAAAGCGGTTGCGAATTGAGCGTGCGCGAACTATTGGGGGAACACGGTTTCCGCTACCTTTGGCATTGGATGCCGATCCCGCGCCGCTGATGGATCACCTTGCCCAACGCGCCCCGTTCGGCCACCGTCTCGGCATTTATGCCGAAGAGCTGCTGGCTTTTTGGTTTACCAACGCACCGCACGCCAAACTGCACGCCCACAACCTGCCCGTTTTTTCAGACGGCCAAACTTTGGGGGCTGCGGATTTTGTCGTTTCCCTCAACCAACAGCCCTACCATATCGAGCTGGCGTGTAAATACTACGGCGGAGACCAAGTGCAAAACCTGCGCGGCCTTAATCCTAAAGACGCGCTGACGGACAAAGCTGCCAAATTGGTACAGCAATCTCAGCTACTGCATACACCGCAAGGCAAAGCAACCTTAACCGCACAAGACCTGCCGGAGAATCCGCTTCCTGCTTCCATCGTGCGCGGCATCGGATTTTTTCCACAAGGTTTCCATGCTTTTGAGCCGCCACTTAATCCATACGGCTGGCGCGGCATCTATATTCAAGATTGGGCGGAATACGGGTTTGAACGCCAAGAAGCGCGTTATCACTTGCTCGACCGCATGGCCTATCTTGCACCTGCGCGTGTCGCCGAAACCGAAACATTGAACGAAACCGAAATCCGCCGTATCGACCAAGGCTTGATTGCCGTTTTGGAATTACGGCCGGACGGCTTTTGGCACGAAATCGAACGCATCATGAAGGCCGTCTGAAACCATTTACCAACTTTAAGAGAACCCATTACATTATGAACGCCGCACAACTCGACCATACCGCCAAAGTTTTGGCTGAAATGCTGACTTTCAAACAGCCTTCCGATGCCGTCCTCTCCGCCTATTTCCGCGAACACAAAAAGCTCGGCCGCCAAGACCGCCACGAAATCGCCGAAACCGCCTTTGCCGCGCTGCGCCACTATCAAAAAATCAGCACCGCCCTGCGCCGTCCGCACGCGCAGCCACGCAAAGCCGCACTCGCCGCACTGATTCTCGGCAGAAGCACCAACATCAGCCAAATCAAAGACCTGCTTGATGAAGAAGAAACAGAGTTCCTCGGCAATTTGAAAGCCCGTAAAACCGAGTTTTCAGACGGCCTGAATACCGCCGCAGAATTGCCGCAATGGCTGGTGGAACAACTGCAACAGCATTGGAGCGAAGAAGAAATCCTCGCCTTCGGCCGCAGCATCAACCAACCTGCCCCGCTCGACATCCGCGTCAATACCTTGAAAGGCAAACGCGATAAAGTGCTGCCATTGTTGCAAGCCGAAAGTGCCGATGCAGAGGCAACCCCTTATTCGCCTTGGGGCATCCGCCTGAAAAACAAAATCGCGCTTAACAAACACGAGCTGTTTTTGGACGGAACACTGGAAGTCCAAGACGAAGGCAGCCAGCTGCTTGCCTTATTGGTGGGTGCAAAACGCGGCGAAATCATTGTCGATTTCTGTGCCGGCGCCGGCGGTAAAACCTTGGCTGTCGGCGCGCAAATGGCCAACAAAGGCAGAATCTACGCCTTCGACATCGCCGAAACGCCTTGCCAACCTCAAACCGCGCATGACCCGCGCCGGACTGACCAACATCCACCCCGAACGCATCAGCAGCGAACACGATACCCGTATTGCCCGACTGGCAGGCAAAGCCGACCGTGTTTTGGTGGACGCGCCCTGCTCCGGTTTGGGTACTTTACGCCGCAATCCCGACCTCAAATACCGCCAATCTGCCGAGACCGTGGCCAACCTTTTGGAACAACAACACAGCATCCTCGATGCCGCCTCCAAACTGGTGAAACCGCAAGGCCGCTTGGTTTACGCCACCTGCAGCGTGTTGCCGGAAGAAAACGAGTTGCAAGTCGAACGTTTCCTGTCCGAACATCCCGAATTTGAACTTGTCAACTGCGCCGAACTGCTGCAAAGCCTGAAGATTGATTTGGATACCGGAAAATACCTGCACCTCAACTCTGGAGAACACCAAACCGACGGCTTTTTTGCCGCTGTATTGCAACGCAAGGATTAAGGTTGAAAAAGGCCGTCTGAGATCCTTTCAGACGGCCTTTTTGATAGATTTTTTACATTAAAATCATTAGATACGATAGTTGCGCTCTGCAATAATATACTTTAAGGCATGTATCTCGACCTTTTATCAGAATATTGTGAAAAGCTGGCAAAAATGCTTTATGCTTTGTAAATGTATGTGTTCTCGTTCAAAATTCGCCCGGTCATACCTCAGGCGATACCCGATACGGACAACGATAATATATAAATTATTTGGTTAAAAATCATGTCGCATATTTATTCTTCCCCCACAAAGCCCCGTTTATTGTCATCGGCCGTTGCCGTCGCCTGCTGTCTGTTGCCGTTTCAGACGGCCTCTGCATACAGCCTGCAAGACATCCTTAGGGACGCTTTAATCAGCGACCCGATTGTGCGTGAAGCCAAAGCCACTCAAGAAGCTGCACAAAGCACGACCAAAGCCACGCGTGCGCGCCATTATCCTGTCGTTACCCTGACCGGTACAAAAGTGCTGGCGCAACACAATAAATATTCCAGCAACGACATGGAAGACGGTGTCGGCGTACGCGGCAGCCTGAACATCTACTCATGGGGGGCGATTGAAGCCGCCGTCCGCCGCGACCGCAGCCGCGAAGAATACTATCAACACAAATACACCGAAAGCCAAGAGCAGCTGGGCAGTGATATCGGCCGCCTTTATCTGAGCGCATTGCGCGCAAAAGAAACCCTGATCCTCAACGAGCAGACTTTGGCGCGCCACAACAACCTCTTAAAAGACTTGGATACCATCGTCAAATATGACGCCGGCCGCCGTTCCGAGCTGATTGAAGCGCGCGCGCGCCAACTGCAAGTGGCAAACATCATCGCCCAACAACGCCGCACCATGGATTTGGCACTGAGCCGCCTGTCCCGCTATACCTCGCGCCAGCTGACTGCCAACGATTTGGAAGATCCGTTTAAAAACGACACGGCGAAATCCATCAGCGAACGCTTCAACAACCCCAACCGCAACAACAATCCGTCCTATCAGGCGCAATTGGCCGAGCGCGACAGCGTCCGTGCCGATTTGGACGCTTCCAAAGCCGAACGCCTGCCTGCCCTTAATTTAGAAGGCAGTGCAACGCGTAACACCAGACAGCTTTATTTAAACGTTGCATGGAATGTGTTGGATATTGCCGCACGACACAATGTAGAGCGCAATGCCAAATCATTGATTGCCGCAGAAGCCAAGTCCGAACAAATCCTGCGCGACATGAACGAACGCGTTCAAACATCCGCCATCGATATGCAGGAAAGCGAACAGCGTACCGCGCTGACGGCGCAACACATTGCCGCCCAAAAAGAAGTCATCAAAGTGTACGAATTGCAGTTTAAAATTGCCCGACGTACGCTGACCGACGTTTTGAGCGCATACAGCGAATTATCCTCCATCGAGCAGGATTATGTTGCCGCCCGCAACGATTTCCGCGATGCGGCGCTCGACTATTTAAATACCCAGGCCAAAATCTCCGCTTGGGTCGGTTTGGCACAAAAATAAAGCCATATCCGCCGGTTAAACCAAAAACATTACGCGAAAAAATATGAAAGCCATCATTGAACATATCGTCTTAGTGACCCGCCTTTTGGGTGCGCCCGTATCCGAAGCTGCTTTGTCCGCCGAAGTCGTGCGCGACAAAAAGCTCAAGGTCAACTATCACTCGCTGGTCGAAGTCCTGCGCAGCCACGGCTTTGAAAACACCTTATCCAAACGCAATTTGGAAGACATCCCCTCGCTCGCTGTGCCGGTCATGATTATCCTGCACAACGAAGAAGCAGCGGTCATCACCCACATTGAAGGCTCCGGCCAAGAGCGCAAATACCATATCCGCCAGGTGGATGGCTGGAACAAGAACTCAGCCATGAGCAGCTCTCCGGCCTGTATTTGGGCTACTGCTGGTTTATCAAACCCAAAATGGCTACCGATATGCGCTCGGAGCTGCCTGAATACCATTTGCCCAAAGCATGGTTTTGGAAAGTCATTTGGCGTTTCCGCAGCTACTACTACCAAGTCATCTTGGCCACCATTATCATCAACTTCCTTGCGCTCGTCAGCTCCCTGTATGTAATGAACGTGTACGACCGCGTGATTCCCAACCAAGCCTATGAAACCTTGTGGGTATTGAGCATCGGCGTGGTCTTGGCGATTTTGTTTGAATTTGCCGCCAAGATGATTCGCGGTCATTTGACCGATATTGCCGGTAAAAAGGCCGACCTGATCATCAGCTCCGCCCTGTTCCGCCGCGTGATGGCTTTGCGTCTGGCAGACCGTCCAGCTTCTTCCGGTTCATACGCCAGTAACCTGCGCGAATTTGAAGCCGTGCGCGAGTTCATGACCAGTGCCAGCTTGTTGACCATCGTCGACTTGCCTTTCCTGTTACTGTTTATCTTCGTAATTTCCATGGTCGGCGGCAAACTGGCACTCGTTCCTCTGACCATCATTCCGATTGTCGTGATTGTCGGTTTTGTCGTACAACGCCCACTCTCTCGCCACATCAACGAATCGATGAAAGAAGGTTCGCAACGCTCCGGCCTTGCCGTTGAAGCCATCGAAGGCATCGAGACCCTGAAAACCAACAACGCCACATCTTGGGCGCAACAACGCTGGGACGAATACACCGCCAAAACTTCCGCCTCTTCCATCAAAGTCAAAGACACCAGCAACTTCATGGTCAACTTCGCCGTTGCCATGCAGCAGCTCAATACCGTCTTCTTAGTCGTCGTCGGTACCTATCTGATTCATGCCGACAACCATGCGGAACGCATCACCATGGGTGCATTGATTGCCTCCGTGATTCTGTCCGGCCGTGCCTTGGCGCCATTGGCACAAATCGCCGGTTTGGCTACCCGCTTCCAACAGGCCAAACTTGCCCTCAAAGGCGTCAACGACATCGTTACCCGCCCTATCGAGCGCAATCCGGAACGCAAATACATTACTTTGGACAATGTTCAAGGCAACATCACCTTTGAAAACGTATCGTTCAAATATCAAGCCGACAACAACAGCGCCGTCGAAGATTTGCGCCTGACCATCAAACCGGGCGAAAAAGTCGGTATTTTGGGCCGTATCGGCAGCGGTAAAAGCACCATGCTCAAACTGGCCAGCGGTCTGTACGATACCGAAAAAGGCAACGTTACCCTTGACGGCGTCGATATGCGCCAGCTTGACCCCAACTTCCTGCGCGATCAAGTCCTACTGTTGAGCCAATCGCCACGCCTGTTCCTCGGCACATTGCGTGAAAACATGGACTTGGCGCGTACCGGCAGCTACTCTACCGACCAAGACTTACTGACTGCGCTCAACCGCTTCGGCCTCGACAAAATCATCCGCAACCATCCACGTGGTTTGGATATGCCTCTGGGTGAAGACGGTTTGGGCTTGTCCGGCGGTCAAAAACAAATCATCGCTTGGCGCGCATGACCTTGCGCAACCCGAAAGTTGTCTTGCTGGACGAGCCGACCACCAGTCTGGACCAGGCTACCGAACGCATGGCGCTCAATGCCATTGCACAATGGGGCCGCAACCGCACCATGCTTTTGGTAACCCACCGTCCGCAAGTGCTGCAAATCGTCAACCGCATCATTGTGATGGACAATGGTAAAGTCGTGATGGACGGCCCGCGTGACCTGGTATTGCAAAAACTCATGCAAAACGAACAGGCCAAAGCAGCCAACGTCAAACAACAACAGCAACAAGCTGCTGCAGTCAAACAGCAGCAACAACAAGCTGCCGCCACCCCTCAATCGGCAGCACAATAAAGCAAAAGGCCGTCTGAAACCTACTTACCCTTTCAGACGGCCTGCCCTAATGGTTAAAATCCACCAAACACAATAAAGATACACGATTATGAGCCGCGAAAACAACGTCAAATCCAAAGACCTACACCTCATCAACGACCTCAATGCCGCCCTTCAAAAAGAAAAACACAGCGGTCAATTTTGGGTCATCATCCTATTCTTCCTTTTCCTGGTTGTCTTCGTCGTCTGGGCATACAACAGCCCTGTCGAAGAAGTGACCCGCGGCAACGGCAATATCATTCCCAGCAGCCGTGAGCAAGTCATCCAAAGCCTCGACCCCGGCATCGTAACCGAAATCATGGTTAAAGAAGGCGATATGGTCGAGAAAGATCAGATTCTGATGAAACTCGACGACACACGCAGCTCCGCCGTTTTGCGTGAAAGCGAAGCCAAAGTCGAAAACCTCGAAGCCACCGTTGCCCGACTTAAAGCCGAGGCCTACGGCACCAAGCTCTCCTTCCCTGACAGCGTGGGCCCTGAGCTTCGCCGTCGCGAAATCGCCGCCTACAAAGCACGCCGTCAAGCCATGACCGACGCCGTCAGCGGCCTCTCCCAAAGCAAGGCCGCACTTGACCGCGAAATCGCCATTACTGCGCCTATGGTTGCCGAAGGCGTGGTTTCCGAAGTCGAACTTTTAAGAATGCGCCGCGATTCTGCAGACTTAGCCACCCAAATCTCCGAACGCCGCAACCGCTACAAAGCCGATGCCAACAACGAACTCTTGCAAGCCGAATCCGAGCTGGCGCAATCCAAAGAAAACGTTGCCATGCGTGCCGATCCGGTTGAACGCTCGCAAATCCGCGCGCCTATGCGCGGCATCGTCAAAGGCATAAAAGTCACCACCATCGGCGGCGTTGTGAATGCAGGCGAAGACATCATGCAAATCGTCCCGGTTGACGACAAACTGCTGGTCGAAGCCTATATCCGCCCGCAAGACATCGCCTTTATCCGCGCAGGCCAACCCGCATTGGTTAAAGTCAGCGCATACGACTACTCCATCTACGGCGGTTTGGAAGGCAAAGTTACCCTCGTTGGTGCCGATACCGTCAGCAACTCCATGCAAAATCGTGCCAACGACTTGAAACTCGACCCGAACCAAGTCTATTACCGTGTTCTCGTCCAAACCGAAAACAACTCCCTGAAAGACAAAAACGGCAAACCTATGCCGATTATTCCGGGCATGGTTGCAACGGTGGACATCAAAACCGGTGAAAAAACCATCTTCCAATACCTGATCAAACCGATTACGCGTATGAAACAAGCGTTGAGCGAACGCTAATCGATAAAACGATAAAAGGCCGTCTGAAAACTGTTCAGACGGCCTTTAGTTTATGTTTTCACTATGCCTGTTTATCCGACAGGCAAATTATTTCTCCTTAAACATAGTTCCGACAAACGTCCTTTTCGGATTGCCGCGCTCAACTTGATAGAGTTGCGCGTGCTGTTCCTGCGCAAAACTTCCAGCCTGTCCGGCATGATGCTCCGCCAGCTTTTGCGCCAATAACATTACCGCCAATTTTTTATTGGCATGCTGGCTGCGTTCGCTCTCGACCCGCACGGAAATACCGCTTTCTTTATGGGTAGCGCGGACGGCGCTTTCGGTTTTATTAACGTGTTGCCCACCCTTGCCGCCAGAACGGCAGGTTTGAAACTCGATTCCGTTTTCAGACGGCATTTCATACATCTGCGGCATATCGGGCAAGCGGAAAACACCTATATACCAATTTTTGCGCGGATGTTTCGGGCGGACAGGGCTGGGGCATATCCATTGGAGCGTCCCCTGCCAAGATTGTGTCAAACTTTCGGCTTTCTGCCCTTCCAATTTGAGCGTTGCCGACAAAATGCCGTACTTATCGGCGGTTTCAGTAACAAGTTCGGCATCAATGCCTTTTACTTGAGCTTCGGCAAGCAGCTTGCCCAAAACGAAACGGGCAAATATACGGCACTCTGCCGGCCCTTGCGCGGTGGAAATTTGCAGATAAACCGCTGGTGTATTCTGTTTCATCCTTACGCTCCACACTCGCCGCCGGTTTTATAAGTCAAAACAGGCTTGAATCGCGCGACCAATTCAATCAAACCAGCGTTTTTCATGGCGGCAATAACGCTGTCGATGCTTTTATAAGCCTGCGGCGCTTCTTCAAAAATCAGTGCCTTATCCTGACAAACGACTACGCTGCCAAATTCGGTCTGGCGCAGGCTGTCGGCAGTATATTTGTGCGACAGCCTGCCTTTGCATTCGCCGCGCTGCCATTTCCGACCTGCGCCGTGAGCCAAGGTGTTCAACGAAATTTGGCAGTCTTCGGCAGGTCGGACCAGATAGCTGTAATCGCCGCGCGAGCCGGGTATCATGACCAAGCCTTTATCGGTGGGCGTTGCGCCTTTTCGGTGCAGCCAACCGGTTGTACCGTCAATCTCGGTTTGTTCTAAAAAATTATGATGGACATCGAGCAGGCATGTTCCTTCTGTGCGCCAACGGTCGAGCATTCTGGCCGCAATCAAACGGCGGTTAAGGCTGGCAAATTCCAGGGCTGCTTGGTGTTCGGAAAGATAGGCTGCCGCTGCTTCGCCCTCTTCCGCCAAACCTTGATGCCCCAAAGCGGCAATATGGCGTTGCAAAATCTGCTGACCCAATCCGCGCGAACCGCTATGCACCAACAGTTGCAGATGGTTTTCATCAAAATCTGTCGGAAGCAGATCGGCGCGATAAACGGTATCAACGGTTTGCAACTCGGCAAAATGGTTGCCGCCGCCAATCGTACCCACGGCAAGGCCGTCTGAAAATTGGCGCATATCGACAGCGTCGCCTAATAAATCGACCTGTTCGTCTTTGTCTAGCGGCGTATCGATATTGCCCAGCTGTTTGGCGAGTTTGGCCGGTTTGAGTTTGGCTGCTCGTAAATCGGTCTGCCAAAACGCCATGCCGCAACCGATGTCGTTCCCAATCAGAGCAGGATAAAAATGACGATCGCTGAAAAATGCCGCACCAACCGGATAACCGCGCCCTGCGTGTAAATCCGGCATTCCGGCAACACGCAGCATATGCGGTAATCGGGCGGTGGTTTCGAGCTGTGCGACAGCGTTGCCTTCAATCCATGTATTTGAATCGGCAATAATTTGAATATGATGGGGATAATTGCCCATGTGTTTATGCTTTCTTTAAAACGGATAGAAACCGTCAACAGATGACAATAGGCATCCACCGTCTGCGAAATGTTCAGACGGCCTGGTTTCTAGCCGATAATCGTAGGGAAAGCAGCCCGAAGCGGGCGACATGGAATGCGAAAAGCGTTATCCGAAAGTCAGACCGACGCTTGGGCTGCAAAGAATGTGATTGAGCGGATTGAAGTATTACGTGTCATGGCTTGCTCCTTTCTTTCGCATGAAAATATTAAAAAAACGCTCGGATTATAGAGGGTTCATTTCCAATCATGCAAACTTACTGACATTAATCTGCCAATGATGTTGCATAAATGGCAACTATTGAGATCATAATTTAGGGCCGTCTGAAAACTTTTCAGACGGCCTTTGATGCCCAATAATCCTTACAAAACAACGGTCGGATAAGAACCGACAACTTTCACGAAGGAAGCGCGTTCGCCCAAAAAGCTGCAAGGATTTTTTTGGACATTTTTCATCGCTTTGATGGCCTTCGATATCAATGAAGAACAGGTATTCCCACAAAACCGATTTGCTTGGGCGGCTTTCAAATTTGGTCATGGAAATGCCCAACTCGGTGAAGGGTTGCAACAAAGAAGTAACGGCACCGGCACGGTTGGGCGCGGATACGACCAAAGAGGTTTTTGTCGTTGCCGCTGCGGCCTGGTTTCTTGATGACCCATCACCAAGAAGCGCGTGGTGTTGTTCGGTTCGTCTTCGATACACTCGGCGGCAAAACTCAACTGATAAATTTCCGCGGCGATACGTCCGGCAATGGCGGCCACATTCGGGCTGTCAGACTCGGCAACCAAACGCGCCGCTTCGGCATTGCTGGCTACGGCGATACGTTCGGCATTGGGCAGGTTGCGGCCAAGCCAGTCATTGCATTGCGCCAAGGCTTGGGCATGGGCGAAAACTTTGGTAATGCCGTCGATCTCGTGGCTGTCTTTACGCAGCAGGTTGTGATGAATGCGGACAACTACTTCGCCGCAGGCTTTCAACGCAGTTACGGCCAGCAAGTCCAAAGTGCGCCCCACCGAGCCTTCGGTCGAGTTTTCTACCGGCGCCACCAAATAATCGGCTTGGCGCGTTTCAACTTGTTTGAAGCAGTTGTCGATGGTGGTACACGCCATGGTGTGTGCGGCGTGGCCGAAATGTTTGATGGCGGCTTGTTGGGTGAATGTTCCCTTCGGGCCCAAATAGGCAATCGTCAGCGGACGCTCTACCGCCAAGCATTCGCTCATAATCTCGCGAAACAGCCGGGTGACCGATTCGTCCGGCAAAGGGCCGCGGTTCAAATCCTGAATCCGGCGCAAAACGGCCACTTCCCGTTCAGGACGGTACACCGCGCCTGTCCCTTTCAATTCGCCGATAGCATGCGCATGACCGGCGCGCTCGTTGAGCAAACGGAGGATTTCCGCATCGATGCTGTCGATGGCATTGCGGTGCGGCAATAATTGTTCGTCTATAGATAAAGGCATAAGCTGTCTCGCAATTTTGTGAGGGATATTTTCATTTTAACATTAAAGGCCGTCTGAATTCCGTTTTCAGACGGCCTCAACACTATCTTTATCTAACTTTATCGTCTATCAGGTTTGCAAACGCCGCCAATTCCATCATAATTAAGCCTTTTGAACGACAAGGCCTATTCCATGCACTCAAACGGACTGTATACCCGTTTTCTGCCCGATGAAGAAGCAACCCTGAAACTGGGTGAAGAATGGAGCAAGCAGCTTTCCGCTCCGCTGACCATCTACCTTGAAGGCGGGCTGGGTGCAGGCAAAACCACGCTGACACGCGGGATTTTGCGCGGACTGGGACATACGGGTGCAGTCAAAAGCCCGACTTACACCATTGTCGAATCTTATCTGCTGGATACATTCACCCTCCACCATTTCGACCTCTACCGTTTTACCATGCCCGAGGAATGGGAAGATGCCGGTTTGGACGAATTGTTTGCGCCCGACAGCATCTGCCTCATCGAATGGCCGCAACAAGGTGGGGAATTCACGCCTCCGGCAGACATTACCATTACATTGACGTACACCGATAAGGGCAGAACCTGCACCTTTTCCGCCCACACAAACCAAGGCCGAAAAAGTTTAGAATCATGGTCAAATTAACTAGAAGACACATTCTCCGTCAAGGCACAGGACTATTTCTCACCCTCACGCCCGTTGGTGCCGCATTGGCCAAACCGGCCTCTCCTGCGCAATTCCTTGCCGTCCGCATTTGGCCGGCGCACGCCTACACACGCGTCACCCTTGAGAGCAACCACTCGATGAAATACCAACATTTTATGTTGGATAACCCCAGCCGGTTGGTCGTGGATATTCAAGGAGCGGAAATCAACAGCGTCCTGCAAGGCATTTCCAGCAAAGTGCTGTCTAACGACCCTTTTATCCGCAGCATTCGCGCCGGTCAAAATACGCCCAACACCGTGCGTATCGTCATCGACCTCAAACAAAGCACCCATCCACAAGTCTTTGCACTCGCACCCGTCGGCAACTTCAGAAACCGCTTGGTTATCGACCTCTATCCGCACGGCGCAGATGCCAACGACCCGATGATGGCCTTGCTCAACGGCAATATCCCCAAACAACGTCCGAATACCAATATCGCATACGACACCCCTGCTCCTAAAAGCAATCGCGGCAGCGGTGGCAACCGCCGCCCTGTGATTATGATCGATCCCGGGCATGGCGGCGAAGATCCCGGCGCAATCGGCCCGAGCGGCCTCAAAGAGAAAAACGTCGTACTCTCCATCGCACGCGAAACCAAAAAACGCCTCGAAGCCTTGGGCTACAACGTATTCATGACGCGCAACGAAGACATCTTTATCCCATTGGGCGTACGCGTTGCCAAAGGCCGTGCGCGCAATGCCGACGTATTCGTATCCATCCACGCCGATGCCTTTACCAGCCCGTCTGCTCGCGGTACCGGCGTGTATATGCTCAATACCAAAGGCGCGACCAGCTCGGCGGCAAAATTCCTTGCCCAAACCCAAAACAACGCCGATGCCATCGGCGGCGTACAAACCAGCGGCAACCGCAACGTCGATAACGCCATTTTAGACATGACCCAAACCGCGACCCTGCGCGACAGCCGCAAGCTCGGCCATTCCGTCTTGACCGAATTAGGCAAGCTCAACCAACTGCATAAAGGCCGCGTTGACGAAGCCAACTTCGCTGTCCTCCGCGCGCCGGATGTTCCGTCCATTTTGGTGGAAACCGCCTTCCTCTCCAACCCTACCGAAGAGCGGCTGCTCGGCAGCGAATCCTTCCGCCAACAATGCGCCCAAGCCATTGCCACCGGTATTCAAAAATACATCAATACCGCCGTTTTACAACGCGGTTAAATGGCTTGATGAAACAAAGGCCGTCTGAAAATTTTTCAGACGGCCTTATCTTTTCAAGTAATCTATTTAACCGCACTTCCCTACCGCAGCCGGATACACCGACACCTTCGTCTGCATCAATGCAAACAGGTTTTCCAACTGTGTTTGCGCTTGACGGTTGGCATGTTCCAAAATCTCAGCCTTGCACGCGCTTTGCAATACCTGCCGTTTCGCCTCTTCCTGCACCGTCTTAAATACCGACTTATCCATAGGCAGCAAATTAAACGAGCCGGTCTGAATATCGTACACTTCGATATTTTCCAAATCCACGCTCAGATTTCCACCGCCGGCAGGCTGATCAATACCTTGTCGTCCACAATATTGACATTGTCCGCGTTCAACTTATCCAAATCCAAACCAGCCAACACCTTACCGCGCACAATAAAAATACCGCTTTGCGAATCCTGCCACAGCCTGCGCCAATCCCCTTTTTTCTCCGTACGGATAATCGTATCGATATAAAATGCCGTACTTTCCAAGCGGTTCATCTGCTTAATCTGCATCAAAACTCCCTCACGGGACAAAACCTGATGTTCTTCGTTCTGACCATGCAGGGCATAAAACCAGCCGCCCGCAGCCGTCAGCGCACACAACACCAGCACGACCAATCCGCGCCCAAGCATTTTCATTTCAAACATCCCCCGTTAAAATAATCATCAAAACATTCCCTATATTCTCCCAAAACCGTCAATTTCAAGCCATACCCAGGCCGTCTGAAACATTAAAATTTATTACCAAAAAGTAATAAAAAAATCTCAACAAACAAAGTTTGCCTTTTGGTAAAGACAAGACTACAATCCATTACACACAATTCAATTTCATCTCATCATGAATACCACCGACCTGCGCCGCCACAACCTGCGGCAATGGATAACACAACACCACAACGGCCAGCAGACCAAGTTTGCACAAGCCATCGCCATCAACCAAGGCGAGCTGTCCGCCCTGCTGAAAAACAAATCTTTCGGCGAGAAAAAAGCCCGAAAAATCGAGCAGGCAGCCAATATGCCTGACATGTGGCTGGATCAAGACCACCAAGACCGCCACGCCCCCACCATCAGCCAAGAAAGAAATACCATGTCCCACATCTCCACCATCCCCGAAATCCTAGCAGACATCAAAGCCGGTAAAATGGTCATCATCACCGATGCCGAAGACCGCGAAAACGAAGGCGACTTGCTGATGGCCGCCCAATTCGTTACCCCCGAAGCCATCAACTTCATGATCAAAAACGCACGCGGCTTGGTCTGCCTGCCGATGGACGGCGAAATGGTCGAAAAACTCGGCCTGTCCATGATGACCCAGAAACGGCGCGCAATACGGCACCAACTTTACCGTTTCCATCGAAGCCGCCCACGGCATTACCACCGGCATTTCCGCCGCCGACCGCGCCCTGACCATTCAAACCGCCGTTTCCCCATCCGCCAAGCCAGAAGACATCGTCCAACCCGGCCACATCTTCCCACTGCGCGCCCAAAAAGGCGGCGTACTCGTCCGCGCCGGGCACACCGAAGCCGGCGTTGACCTGGCACAAATGAACGGCCTGATTCCCGCCGCCGTCATCTGCGAAATCATCAACGACGACGGCACCATGGCGCGTATGCCCGAACTGATGAAATTCGCCGAAGAACACAATCTCAAAATCGGCACCATTACCGATCTCATCGAATACCGCAGCCGTACCGAAAGCCTGCTTGAAGATATGGGCAACGCACCCGTACAAACCCCGTGGGGCGAGTTCCAACAACACGTTTACGTCGACAAACTCTCCGGCGAAACCCACCTCGCCCTCGTCAAAGGCACACCAACCGCCGACGAAGAAACCCTCGTCCGCGTCCACGAGCCCTTCAGCGTCATGGACTTTATCCAAGCCAACCCGCGCCATTCATGGTCATTGCCCAAAGCCCTTGAGCGCATCCAACAAGCTGAAAGCGGCGTAGTCATCCTCCTGCACCGTACCGAAGACGGTGCCACCCTGCTCGACCGCACCCTGCCCAAAGGCGCAAACCAAGCCTACAAATGGGACAGCAAAAGCTACGGCATAGGCGCACAAATCCTCGCCGGCCTCAACGTCAAAAAACTGCGCGTCCTCGGTCAGCCTTCATCCTTCACCGGCCTCACCGGCTTCGGCCTCGAAGTCGTCGGCTTTGAAGAAGCTGAAAAATAATCTTGCTTGATTGATTCTCAAAGCAAATAAAACAAAAGGCCGTCTGAAAATTTTCAGACGGCCTTTTAAGTTTGTTATCCAATTCAAAAACAGTGAATATAAAAAAAGCCGATACACCTTTCCGATGTATCGGCTTTCGCTATCTGCTCAACGCTTAATTCTTGCCGGGCAGTTCTTTTTCGCTCAATGGTTTGATGTACCAAATATCGCGGCAGTAGTCGGCGATGGATCGGTCGGATGAGAAGAAACCCATGTTGGCGATGTTGATCAAGGCTGATTTGCGCCATGCGGATACGTTGCGGTAGTGTTCGTCCGCTTTGTATTGCGTGTCGATGTAGCTGCGGAAATCCGCCATCAGTTGATAGAAGTCGCCGTATGGTTGCAACACGTCGTTGTAGCGGTTTGGCTCTTCCGGAGAGAAAGTGCCTTGGCTGATTTGGTTGACGACGCGGCGCAGGTCGCTGTCTCGCTCGATATAGCTCAACGGGTCGTAACCGTTGCGGCGGATTTCTTCGACTTGTTCTACAGTGTTACCGAAGATATAGCAGTTGTCCGCGCCGACTTTTTCCAAAATCTCAACGTTTGCACCGTCCAGTGTACCCATACAGATTGCGCCGTTGAGGGCAAATTTCATGTTGCTGGTACCGGATGCTTCCGTACCTGCCAGTGAAATTTGTTCGTGCAAATCGGCGGCAGGAATGATGATTTGGGCAAGGCTGACGCTGTAGTTCGGGATGTAAACGACTTTAATCAGGTCGCGGATACGGGTGTCGTTGTTAATGACTTTAGCAACGTCGTTAATCAGACGGATGATTTTCTTCGCCATGTAATAGGCGGATGCGGCTTTACCGGCAAAGATGAACACGCGCGGTTGCCAATCGAAATCCGGGTTTTCCAGGATTTTGTTGTAGCGGTCGACGATGTGCATCACGTTCAATGCTTGACGTTTGTACTCGTGGATACGTTTGATTTGGATGTCGAAAAGTGCATCGGTATTAACCTTGATGCCCAGCTCGGTTTCGATGTATTTGGCAAGGCGCTCTTTGGCGGCTTTTTTTACTTCGCCGAATTCCGCCTGTACGGAAGCATCGTCCACTTTGTCGTTGAGCTTGGTCAGGTTGTCCAAATGCAAACGCCAGTCTTCATCGCCCAGATGTTTGTCCAAGAATTTGGTCAAGCCCGGGTTGGCGATGTTGATCCAGCGGCGCGGGGTTACGCCGTTGGTTACGTTGGTAAAGCGTTCCGGGAATATTTTGGCAAAGTCGGCAAAGATGGATGTGGTCATCAAATCAGAGTGGATTTTTGCCACGCCGTTGACTTTGTGCGAACCGATCACGGCAAGCCATGCCATGCGGACGCGACGACCGTGGGTTTCGTCAATGATGGATACGCGGCGGACAAAGTCGTCGTCGAAGTTGCCGATGGCGCGTAAGGCATTGAGGAAGTAGGCGTTGATTTCAAAGATGATGTCCAAATGGCGCGGCAGCAGACGGCCCATCAGGTCAACCTGCCAGGTTTCCAAGGCTTCGCTCATCAATGTGTGGTTGGTGTAAGAGAAAATCTTACAGCACATATTCCATGCTTCAGTCCATGCGATGCCCTCTTCGTCAATCAGGATGCGCATCAATTCTGGAATGGCGAGCACCGGATGGGTGTCGTTCAAGTGGATGGCGACTTCGTCTGCCAAAGTACGGATGCTTGGGAAACGGCATTTGTGACGGGCGACTATGTCTTGAACGGAAGCAGAAACCAAGAAGTATTCTTGCTTCAGGCGCAATTCGCGGCCGGAATCGGTGGAGTCGTTCGGATACAGAACGCGTGAGATATTTTCGTCGCTGTTTTGTGCGCGAACGGCAGAGGCATAGTCGCCTCGGTTGAAGTCGGCAAGGTCAAACAGGTTGCCTGCGTGTGCAGTCCACAAACGCAATGGGTTGGCACATTCGCCGCCATAGCCCGGAATGATTTCGTCGTATGCCCAAGCGGAAATTTCTTCGCTCGGCTGCCATTCTTTTTTGTCGCCCAAGTTCAACACTTGACCGCCGAAACGGACGGAATATTGTTTGTTCGGACGGGCAAATTGCCATGCCAAATCTTGGTCGAGCCACAAATCGGGTTTCAACTTGTTGGCCATCCACGATTTCTTGTTTGAACATACCGTATTGGTAACGGATGCCGTAGCCCATGGCCGGAATGCGCAGGGTTGCCAAAGAGTCGAGGAAGCAGGCGGCCAGACGGCCCAAACCGCCGTTACCCAAACCTGGATCTTCTTCTTGTTCGCAGACATCGGCAAATTCTTTGCCCAGTTGCTTGAAGGCTTCTTCAAACTCGGCGTAAACGCCTTCGTTAATCAGCGCGTTGACAAACGAACGGCCGAGCAGGAATTCCATAGACAGGTAATAAACCATGCGTTTGCTGTTATCGATGTGGGCGCGGCGTGTTTTAAGGAAATCTTCCGCAATCAGGTCACGCGCGGCAAGCATGGCGGCGTTGAGCCATTGGTGTGAAGTTGCCTCCTTCGGATCTACGCCCAAGATGAAAATCAACTTGTAAACGATGGATTTACGGATGGTTTCGGCGTCCGGTTTAGGCATTACATAATCGTAACCGGAGATGGGGAGTTTTTTCTTAGCCATGGAAGCCTTTCTCTAGTGTGAGGCACTGGACAACGCGCCTGATGGTTTTATTAAAAACAACGAAACTCGGTTTTCAGACGGCCTGACAACGGCAACAGGCCGTCTGAAAGGAATGGTGCGTAGATTTGTTACAAACTAAGGAGATTATAGCGGAAAGATTTAAAAAAAAGGATATATTTTTCTTTATAAAACATTTAATTAACAATTAAACCATTCATCATCTTATCGGCATTTTCAATTTATACCACCAAGCCAAAAATGAAAAAATATCGACAAAATATCAAAGAGTTAATCAACCAATAGTTTGATTCTCATTTAATTTGTTTTATGTAAAATCCAAATCCCCATATGCTCAACAACACATTTTCCTGATTCTTCGTAATTTAATTTCTCTGATGGTACGCAAGAAATTTCCCAATTGCCTTGAGGCAGGTTAAATAACTGACGACTACGTTTGGCATTTACCAACAGCAGCCACTCATCGTCCAAAACGATCTGAATCGCCTTACTGCCCCTGTTGTGCCAACAATATTCGGTCATCGGACTACTGTCGGCATTGAGCCATTGCACACGCTCTTTTTCCCACCAGCAATCATCTGTCAACAGCTTGATTTGGCTGCGGACACGTATCAGCTCTTGAGTGTAATCTTGCAACACATGGGACTCATTTTGCCAATCCAACCATGTAATTGGATTATCTTGGCAGTAGCTGTTGTTGTTGCCTTGCTGACTGTTGCCGAACTCATCGCCGGCCAACAGCATGGGCGTACCGTTGGATAAAAATAAGGAGGCAAGCAACGCTTTGGAAGTGTATTCGCGGTTGAGCAAAACTTCTTCATCATCGGTTTCGCCTTCTACGCCGTGGTTGTAGCTGATGTTTTCATTATGCCCATCGCGGTTGTCTTCGCCATTGGCTTCGTTGTGTTTTTCGTTGTAGCTGACCAAATCGCGCAGCGTAAAGCCGTCATGCGCGGTGATGAAATTGATGCTGGCGGAAGGATGGCGGCCGCTGTGGTTGAAAATATCGGACGACCCGGCCAAACGTTCGGCAAATGCGCCTAAATTACCGCTTTCCCAAGACCAAAACGCGCGCATATCATCGCGGAAACGGCCGTTCCATTCGGCAAAAGGTTGCGGGAAATTGCCCAAGTGATAGCCGCCCTCGCCGATGTCCCATGCTTCGACAATCAGCTTCAAACCGGCCAATACCGGGTCTTGATACAAGACTTGGAAAAAACGGCCATACGATTGGAAATCGGGTTCGCGTCCCAATACGGTTCCCAAGTCGAAACGGAAGCCGTCGACATGAAACTCTTCGGCCCAATAGCGCAGGCTGTCTGCCGCCCAACGGGTAACATCGCGACGGACAATATTGAGCGTATTGCCGCAACTGACCAGTTTTCATAGCTGCCGTAAGAGGTGTGCCAATACCATAAAGTGTTGTCGATACCGCGCTGACACAGCATCGGGCCTTTGTCGTCCTGCTCTGCCGTGTGGTTGTACACGACATCCAAAATCACTTCCAAACCCGCCTGATGCAGGGCTTTGACCGCCTGTTTTAGCTCTGCCGCCGCACGCTCGGGATTATCGGCATAAGACGGCTCGACGGCAAAATGGGAGTAAGTGTTGTAGCCCCAATAATTGCTCAAGCCCATCTGCTGAAGATGGTATTCGTCCAGATGATAATGAATCGGCAGCAACTCGACCGTCGTTACCCCCAATTCTTGCAAATAGGCCAAAACCCGTTTATCACTCAAGGCCTTATAAGTGCCTGCGTACTTCAAATCTGGGAACTGCTTAGTAAACCCTTTGACATGGGCTTCATAAATAATGGTTTTGCCCCACGGTATTTCCGGACGGCAATCTTTGGCCCAATTAAATCGGCTGCGTCCGATCACGACGCTTTTCGGCGCAACAGCGGCATTGTCGCGTTCATCTTCCGGCCTAAACCATGCCATTTCTTCGGCGGTACGGTAGCTTGGTTTGCCGTCAATTTTTTTGGAATACGGGTCAATCAGTAATTTGTTGGGATTAAAACATGAGCCGTACTCTGCGTTTTCACGTCCATACACACGAAAACCGTATCGCTGCCCTGCCTTAACGTCCGGCACAAATCCGTAAAATACCGAACCGCGCCGCGAAGGCATCTCCAAACGGGTTTCTTTATCCTTATCAAACAGACACAATTCGACCTTTTCGGCATTGATGGAAAACAAGGTGAAATTCGCACCCTTACTTGTCAGGGTCGCGCCCATGGGATAAGGCTTGCCTTCCTCGATATGCCATGATTTGGCAGTCATAGAATGATTCCTTGGTATGTATTTGGTTCCGTATCCAATATAAGGCCGTCTGAAAATCTTTCAGACGGCCTTGAGTCATATTGATATCACTATCTTTTAATTTTTAGCTGATTAGGCAGCACAATACTCACCCTCAAAGTTGATTTACGCTTCGTCTTTGACTGCCGCCTGATACAGGTAAACGGTTGCCAACGGCGGTACGGTAACAGACAGGGAGTTTGGTTTGCCATGCGACCAAACTTCTTCTGTCTCCACCGTTGCGCCGGCAGAAACGCCGCTGCCTTTGTAATGCAGGTCGTCTGAATTGAGGATTTCGCGGTATTCGCCGGCAGAATTCACACCGAAGCGGTAGCCTTCGCGCACCACAGGCGTGAAATTGCTGATCACGATAACGCGGTTGCCTTCGCGGTCGCGGCGCTCGAAGACAAATACGGAATTGTCGCCGTCATCGGCAACCAGCCATTCAAAGCCTTCAGGCCATTGGTCTAATTGGTAAAGCGGCGCAGTGTCTTTATAGACATGGTTCAATTCGCGCACGAAGTCTTGTACGCCTTTGTGCCAGCCGCCCTCTTGCTCCAGCAGGAACCAATCCAGTCCTTCGTTGTAGTTCCACTCGCGGCCTTGTGCAAACTCATTGCCCATAAACAGGAGTTTTTTACCGGGGAAGCCGTACATAAAGCCGTAGTAGGCGCGCAGGTTGGCAAATTGTTGCCAGCAGTCGCCGGGCATCCGTCCGAGCAGCGAGCGTTTGCCGTGCACGACTTCATCGTGTGAAAGCGGCAGGACAAAGTTTTCACTGTACTGGTACATCATGCCGAAGGTCATTTTGTTGTGATGGTATTTGCGGTTGATGGGGTCTTCCATCATGTAACGCAAAGTATCGTTCATCCAGCCCATATTCCATTTGAAGCTGAAGTTCAAACCTTCTTGGCGGGTTACATTGGCAAACGAAGTAGATTCTTCGGCGATTTCAGTCGCTGCCGGAACTTCCTCTTTCAACATGGTGTTGGTATCGCGCAGAAAAGCGATGGCTTCGAGGTTTTCATGGCCGCCGTATTGGTTGGGTATCCATTCGCCGTCTTTGCGCGAGTAGTTGCGGTAAATCATCGAAGCAACCGCGTCAACGCGAATACCGTCAAAGCCGAAACGTTCTATCCAATACAGGGCATTACCTTGCAGGAAGTTTTTCACTTCGTTTCTGCCGAAGTTGTAAATCAGGGTGTTCCAGTCTTGGTGGTAGCCTTCGCGCGGGTCGGCGTGTTCGTACAGCGCGGTACCGTCAAATTTAGCCAGGCCGTGATCATCGGTTGGGAAATGGCCGACCACCCAGTCGAGGATAACGCTGATGCCCTCGTCGTGCGCGGCTTTAATCAATGCGCGCAATTCTTCCGGCGAACCGAAACGGCTGGTCGGCGCATACAAACCGGTTGCCTGATAGCCCCATGAGCCGTCAAACGGATATTCGGAAACAGGCAAAAACTCGATATGGGTAAAGCCCATGTCTTTGACGTATGCGACCAATTCTTTGGCGAGCTCTTCGTAAGTCAGCCAGAAATTGTTTTCCGGATTGCGTTTCCATGAACCCAAATGCACTTCATAAATGCTGATCGGCGCATCAATGGCGTTGGCTCGGGCGCGGAAAGCAGGTTCTTCTACTTCGTCAGGCAAGCCGCGCACGATAGAAGCCGTGGTCGGGCGCAGTTCCGCACCGAAAGCATACGGATCGGCTTTTTCACGTACATTACCGTTGGCATCGCGGATTTCAAATTTGTAGAGGGCATTAAGTTTGACTGCAGGAATAAAGATGTCCCAAATGCCGTTGTCGCGGTGGAAACGCATCACATGGCGGCGGCCGTCCCAGTTATTAAATTCGCCGATAACGGAAACGCGTTGCGCATTTGGCGCCCAGACGGCAAAGCGTACGCCCTTCACGCCGTCCAACTCGGCAAATGCGCGCCTAAAGTCTCATAAGGACGCAGGTGCTTGCCTTCGGCCAACAGCCAGGAATCCATGTCTTGCAACGCAGAGCTGAAATGATAAGGGTCTTCTTCAATCACAGGCTCGGAGTCTTCGGTATGACGGATACTCAAAGCGTAATCGGGCGCATCATCGGGCAAAACAGCCACAAAGAAACCACGTTCATCAATTTTTTCAGACGGCACGATGAGTTCGCCGCTACGGCGGTTCACAATATCCACACTTACTGCGCCGGGAATCAAAACGCGCACTACTTCATCGCCCTCTGCAAGGCGGTGTCGTCCCAGATAAGCGAACAAGTCGCTGTGAGTGGCAAGAAACAGGCTTTCGACCGTATCGCGCTCGATTTGGTCAAGTTCATGATAAGCCTTGATTTGGCTGTTTGTTTTCATGCGTACCTCGTCAATAATGGCAAGTTGGCCGCCCATGAGGCGGTGTTGTGGGAAATCTTCCAAAGAAACCGGCATTTTTTGCGCCCAGTTCGGATAGCCGTCCGTTACGCCGGGGACATTCAAATTGTCAATGACGCCCAGCAAGTTTTCCAGCTGTACGGCGTAAAGCTTGCTGCGGCTCAATGCGCCGTATTTGTGCAAAGCCGCCAGTAAGGTTTCATCGGCTTTTGCCGGCATTTGTACGTCCGCACCCAGACAGCCGGCATATTTCAATTTGTCCAGCAAATCGGCTTTATCGTGTTCGCGCTCATCCAAGGCCGTCTGAAAAGCGGCTGCATCAGGCAAAGTACCGAGTTTGAACATCGTATCCAAATCTTTGCCTATCCAATAACCTGCCAGCGGTGCGACATCGTGGGTACTGATGACCGTAATCGCCTGCTCGGGGTATTCTTCAGGTAATTGAAAACCGTTCCAGCCCTTGCTGAAATACATCACTTTGTAGGAAAACACTTGATAGCGGTTGAGCAGATAACGCGCTTGATCGGGTACCGTCCCCAAATCCTCGCCAATGATGACGCAACGGTTGCGCTGGCTTTCCAAAGCCAATATGGCAAAAGTCACTTCAGCATCGTAATGCACATATGCGCCGAAATCCGCTGTTTTATCGTTTAAAACCCACCACAAACGACACAATGCCATCACATGGTCAATCCGCAACACGCCATACAGACGCATGTTTTCGCGCAACAGATGGGCAAACTTTTCATAGCCCGTATGTTTCAACATCGACGGATTAAGCGGCGGCAAATTCCAATTCTGCCCTGTCGGCCCCAAAGGATCGGGCGGCGCACCGACCGATACGTCCATACAATAATCTTGACGGTTTAACCAAGTATCTGCGCTGCCTCGCGCCACGCCGACCGCCAAATCGCCGTAAATACCGAGTTTGACACCGTATTCGGCAGCGGCTTTGTTGACTTCTTGCAACTGCTCCGCGCAAAGCCATTGCAGCCACATATAAAAACGGATTTCACGTTCATGGCTGCGCGCGAATTTTTCTACTGCTTCGCCATCAGGCTGATGAAATTCAGACGGCCACGACTGCCAACCCACTTGTCCGGGACGGCTGTAATACTGGTCCAAAGCCTCAAACAAACCGAAGCCTTGCAAAGCCTTGCCTTTTTCTAATACAAATGCTTCAAATGCAGCGCGTTCATTTGCCGCAGCTTCGCAAGCATCTTGTTCAAACGCGTTAAACGCCATATGCAGCGCATCACGCTTGCATGCCCAAACCGCCGTATAAGTCACCGTTTCCGTAACACGCAAAGCAGCAATACGCTGACGGATTTTCGGTTGTGCCAGCCAGTTTTTCAGTTGCTCGTTATAAGTAAACGCACCGACTTTCTCAATATCCAAATAAATCGGATTGAGCCATTCGCGCGAAGAAGGGCTATACGGGCTGGCAAAGGCAGGCTTGCTGGTAAACAAGGCGTGCAAAGGGTTGATACCGACAAATCCAGCTTTTTCTCTGCCGCATATTTCATCAGGTTCAGCAAATCGGTAAAGTCGCCTATGCCCCAGTTACGCTCGGAACGCAGGCTGTACAAATGCATGGTCAAGCCATTCATCCGACCGCCATTGGCAAGCAGTTTGGGTTGGTAAACCGATTCAGGCGCAACAATCAGGCGTACAAGGCAACTTTTGCCGCCGGTCTCGGCCGACAAAGTGTAATAACCGCAAGCCAGTTGGGGCAGCTTAACCCAAAGCGTATCGTTGTCGCCCGGATATAAAGTCAAGGTCTGGCACTCATCCGCCTCATCACTCAATACGACCGCTTCTGCACCATAAAATTCAGACGGCATCTGTAAAGATTCTTCGCCGTTTTCATGCGCGACCATCGTATTCAGATAAAGGCCGTCTGAATCCGGTTTGCTTTTGTCCAAAACAGCAACGATCGATTCCAAAACTTCAGGTTTGGTCGCATGATATATACCGTTGATGTCGTGGTAGCCTAAATCAATACCGGCCGCTACAGCCTGCTGCTCCAATGTTTCACTCATTGCACTCTGCCTGTTTTACCAATATCTGAATCTTAATACAGATTGTGTCGCACCGTTACATGTAATTTATTGTAGTCTCTAACAAAATCCATATTTCCCTGTTTGATTTGACCTGAGCCAAAATTTCCTATTTATCTGTCTTGTAAAAACTTAAAGGCCGTCTGAAAAGGAAGGTTTCATTCCTTTTCAGACGGCCTTTATCATGCTTCACGCCTGATTAGTGGTGGTGATGACCGTGCGGGCCATGTACGTGGCCGTGGGCAATTTCTTCCTCAGTCGCATCGCGCACACCTTCAACGGTCGCCTTGAACAATACTTTCATACCGGCCAAAGGATGGTTGCCATCCACTACGGCTTTACCGTCGGCAACATCGGTTACACGATAAATCAATACATCGCCTGTTTCCGGATCATCGGCTTCAAACATCATGCCGACTTCGACTTCACCTTCAACAGGGAATATTCTTGCATCTTCAATACGCACCAGCTCAGGATCTTGCTCGCCGAAAGCATCATCAGGCGACAAAGCCACTTCAACGGTATCGCCTACATTTTTGCCATGCAACGCTTCTTCCACCAAAGGGAAAATACCGTCATAACCGCCATGCAGGTAAGCAATCGGCTCTTCAGTTTTGTCCAACAGCTGGTTGTTTGCATCGTACATTTCATAATGCAGGGAAACTACGGAATTTTTAACAATAGACATCATGTCGTCCTTAATCAATATTTAAAAGTCAAGTTCAGGCTATTCTATCACAGCTGTAACTCAACAATCGGTTTACCTTAAACAAATACTTTTGGCAAACACAACAAAACCAAAAAAGCCCATATAAAAAACCAAATTGAATGATTCCAATCCATAAAAGTTGCTTTTTCACAACACAAAGTTGCTAAATTACAAAAATTTCCCCAAACGCAAAAACATTCTAAATCCTTAAAACCAACAACAGTTAAAAATAATCAAATTATTGAATATAAACAACTTTTTAAAAGTTCATTAATTATGAATATTTTTAGATGATTTTTTACCTGCCTCCCTGATTTACATTATTTTCGCTAATTTTGTATTGATTTTAGTCCGCAAACGGTTAAGCAACGTTGCATTGGCCCACCCCGTGGGGCATAATAACGAAAATTCAGCAATGAATTTCTACTGTACAGGCCGTTTGACGGCTATTTTTAGTTTAAATGTTTAAATCGATTTAAAAAAGGTCCTCAAAAATGAAAAAATCTCTGTTCGCTGCTGCTTTGTTGTCTTTAGCTTTGGCCGCTTGTGGCGGTGCTGATAAAGCTGCTGAAACTGCTGCTTCTGCTGCTTCTGAAGCCGCTGCTTCTGCTACTGAAGCTGCTGCATCTGCTACCGAAGCTACCGCTTCTGCTGCTACCGAAGCTACTGAAGCCGCTGCTTCTGCTACCGAAGCTGCTGCTTCTGCTACTGAAGCTGCTGCTTCTGCTGCTTCTGAAGCTGCTAAATAATATTCTTTTGAATATAAGAAAAGCAGGATACCATTGCGTATCCTGCTTTTTTACATTCTTCACATCCTCCTTCCTGATTTTTCCGCCTGACTGCCATGCACCTTCACGACCGTTTTGCTGAGTTTCTTTCTGCCTCTGAAATCATCGAAGCCACTCCGGCCTTGTTAAACGACCAACGCCGCCGTTTTGTTTCTTCGCCGGATATTGTCTTACGGCCGAACTCTGTCGAAAGCGTGCAGAAAATCATGCGTTTCTGTTTTGAAAACCGCATCCGCGTAACCCCGCAAGGCGGCAATACCGGATTATGCGGCGCAACGGTAACCACCGAAGGCGTACTACTAAACCTCTCCAAGCTAAACCGCATCCGCGATATCAACCTTGCCGACAACAGCATGACGGTTGAAGCCGGCGTGATTTTGCAAAATGCTCAAAAGGCAGCAGCCGAAGCCGGACGACTGTTTCCGCTCAGCCTTGCCAGCGAAGGCTCTTGCCAAATCGGCGGCAATATCGCCTGTAATGCCGGCGGTTTGAATGTCTTGCGTTACGGCAGCATGCGTGATTTGGTATTGGGTTTGGAAGTCGTTTTACCAAACGGCGAACTGGTTTCCCACCTTCAGCCCCTGCACAAAAACACGACCGGCTACGACTTGCGCCATCTTTTTATCGGCAGCGAAGGAACATTGGGCATCATTACCGCCGCCACACTCAAACTCTTTGCCCAGCCCAAAACCAAAGCGACCGCATGGGTAGGTTTAGACGATATTGAATCTGCCGTCTCGCTTTTAACTGAGGTGCAAGGCCATTTTGCCGAGCGCTTGACCAGCTTCGAGCTGATCAGCCGCTTTGCCCTCGATTTATCTTCGGAATTCAGCCAACTCAAAAAGCCTGCCGATGCGGAATGGCATATTTTGATTGAACTTGCAGATTCCGTTCCTGATGCCGGACTGGATGAAAAACTTGCCGAATTTCTCTATCAAAACGGATGGGAAAACAGCATCTTGGCGCAATCCGAGCAAGAGCGCTCCGACTTATGGACCTTACGTGAAAATATTTCCGCTTCCCAACGCAAACTCGGCACCAGCATCAAACACGACATCGCCGTTCCTATCACCCAAGTGGCCGCCTTTGTCCGCCAATGCGCCCCTGCCTTGGAAACCCGCTTCCCGGCATACAAATTGTCTGTTTCGGGCATTTAGGCGACGGCAGCCTGCATTACAATACGTTTTTGCCCAACGTATTGAGCAACGAAGCCTACCAATACGAAGACGCCGTCAATACCATTGTTTATGAAAACATCCTTGCCTGCCACGGCACGATTGCCGCCGAACACGGCGTAGGCATCATCAAAAAACATTGGCTGCCCCGTGTGCGTACGCAGGCCGAACTTGTTCTGATGCATGCCATCAAAAATCAGCTTGACCCTTATGGCATTATGAATCCGGACAAACTCCTGCCTTCTTTGGATTAACCAATACGAAAAGGCCGTCTGAAACATTTCAGACGGCCTTTTTATCTTATCCAAACTATTTCAATGCCGTTTTCCAATCCAATCCGCCCAACGACGGTACCTGTATCACTTCATTGGTATCCAAATTGACCGCTGTCAGCTCTCCGCCCCACAACGCGCCGGTATCCAAAGCGATAACCTGATCGGTATTAACGTAGCCCAATGACGACCAATGTCCGAACACGGTAATATAATCTAAATTCTGCCTATCGGGCGCTTTAAACCAAGGGCGCAGGTAAAGCGGCATTTTTTTCAGAGTGGATTTATATTCGTAATCCAATTCGCCTTTGTACGTCAGCGCCCGCATACGGGTAAAGACGTTGATAATCATGCGTAGGCGTTCATAGCCTGTCAAATCGTCCGTCCACTCGGTCGGCTTGTTGCCGTACATTTTGCCAAAAAATTTCCTGTACTTTTTACCTTGCAATTCATCCTCAGCTTCACGGGCAAGGCTTTCGGCCTTATCAACCGACCATTGCGGCAAAATACCGGCATGCACCATCACATGTCTGTCGCCGCGCACCAAAAGCGGCTGATGACGCAGCCAGTCCAGCATGGCATGACTATCGGGATGGGTCAAAATCGGCTCAACCGTATCACTGCGCTTGAGCGTTCCTTCACCGCAACCGACTGCCAAAAGATGTAAATCATGATTACCCAAAACCATTTGCACACTGCTGTCATGCTCTTTGGCAAATTTCAGGGTTTCCAAGGACTTCGGGCCGCGATTGACAATATCGCCGACCAGCCAAAGGGTGTCCGTACCATGATTAAAAGCCGATTTTGGCAAGCAACAAAGTCAGCTCGTCAAAACAGCCTTGAATGTCTCCGATTGCGTAATGTGCCATTATTATTGTTTTCCGTTGTTATTCTTTTCAGACGGCCTCAAGCCCAGCCCAGGCCGTCTGAAAACATCAATTATGCATTTAAAACCAATACAGCCTCTGCTTCAACCTGAACGCCTTTAGGCAGGCTGGCCACGCCAACCGCCGCACGCGCCGGGAAAGGTTGCTCGATAAATTCAGCCATCACTTCATTGAACACGGCAAAGTTAGCCAAATCAGTCAAATAAGCATTGAGTTTGACGATATCGTTCAAAGAACCGCCGGCCGCTTCGGCTACGGCTTGCAGGTTTTTAAATACTTGCACTGCTTCGGCGCGGAAGTCGCCATTGCCGACCACAGTCATCGTAGCCGGATCCAAAGGAATCTGACCGCTCATATAAACCGTATCGCCTGCGCGGACTGCTTGGCTGTATGCGCCAATCGCAGCAGGGGCTTTGTCGGTATGGATAATGGTTTTAGACATGATATTCTCCTCAAATAGAAATGTCAGAATCAGGTGGAAGCTTCGAATTTTACTTTCAACAGAAATACGTTTCAATAAAAGCATTCAATTAATGCGTTTATCCCGTCTTGTTCTTCCCCGATTTTAAACCTACAATCCCACACATTATTCATTTCAAAGCCGAAATTATTATGTTTTTTGTCTTATCCCCAGCCAAAAACCTCAATGAAAAAGACCCCTCCCCCGTCAGCAGCTTTACCCAGCCCGACCTTCTGCCCGAAGCAGAAATCCTGATGCAGGAGTTGCGTCAGCTTGCCCCTCAACAAATCGCCGAGCTGATGCATGTTTCCGACAAAATCGCCCTGCTCAATGCCGAACGCAATGCCGTATGGCATACGCCGTTTACGCCTGAAAACGCCAAACAGGCCGTATTTATGTTCAACGGCGACGTCTATGAAGGCATTGCCGCCAATACGCTCAAATCGGAACAAATCAACTACCTGCAACAACACGTCCGCCTGCTCTCCGGCTTATACGGCGTACTGCGCCCGCTCGACTTGATGCAGCCCTACCGCTTGGAAATGGGCACGGCCTTTGCCAACTCGCGCGGCAAAAACCTCTACGAATTTTGGGGCGATAAAATCACCGACCTGCTCAACCAAACGCTGAAGCAGGCCGGCAGCGATGTCTTAATCAACCTCGCCTCACAAGAATATTTCAAATCCGTCAACACCAAAAAACTCAACGCACGCCTGATTACGCCGATTTTTAAAGACGAGAAAAACGGCAAATACAAATCATCAGCTTCTACGCCAAACGTGCGCGCGGTTTGATGGTGCGCTACGCGGCAGAACACGGCATTACCGAACCTGAAATGCTCAAAAATTTCGACTACGAGGGCTATTCATTCAATGAAGCAGCTTCAAACGAAGCCGAATGGATATTCATGCGTGAAGAACAATCTAAATAAAAACAGAATCCTAGATATTTTTTCTAAAATACCTCTTGGCAAAGGCCGTAAGTTCCATTAATATTACGGCTTCAAGAATGGAAGCGTGGCAGAGCGGTTTAATGCAACGGTCTTGAAAACCGTCGAGGGTTGATAGCCCTCCGTGAGTTCGAATCTCACCGCTTCCGCCATTCTTGATATTTTTTTATCTAATGAAAATGAAATGCGAGACTTGATGATTCAAGTCTTTTTTTATTTTCAAATCCAAAGAATCCCGCAAAGGCCGTCTGAAACTTTCTATAACATAGTTTCAGACGGCCTATTACCTTTAAAAATCCCCCAAATCCCTAAAGTCCTACCCAGACATTTAGGAATTTGGGGGATTTTTGCAAAGGTCTCCACTTTTCTAATCTTTGCCGTCAAGGGTATCGGCCTACCCATCACCTATGCAGAATTTTTGCTCGACAATGGAGAGGCGTTTTCCATGCCGACGCGATCATGCATTTTGCCTCATGTCCGTGTACTTTCTTATCGTTTGCAGTAGGATTTGCTGCATATTCTGAGATGTTGCCACAGAGTGCCGCCGTTACTTTTATCTTGGAGGAGGTCGCGGCAAATGGTAGCGTGATGGGGTGTCATTCGATGGGGGTGTGGTGGCAGGACAGGTCTTGAATGTGGTATCGTTCTTCTTGGGTCAGTTGCGTGTCGCTCATGGTAATCTTTCTTGTAGAAAAGGCCGTATGCTGCTGCATCCAAACTTTTCCGTTATGGAAAGTTTGCCCTTCAAATCCGAATCTACTGGTCTCTATTTATCATTATTTCATCGCTACAAGGATATTTAAATGAAACGGGAAACCATTGCCCTGCATGCAGGCTATCAATCCGAACCGACTACCAAATCCGCTGCTGTCCCCATTTACCAAACCACTTCCTACACTTTCGACAACACGCAACACGGCGCAGACTTGTTCAACCTTGATGTAGCGGGCAATATCTACACCCGAATCATGAATCCGACCACTGCCGTTTTGGAAGAACGCGTTGCCCGTTTGGAAGGAGGTATCGCCGCATTGGCTGTCGCCAGCGGTATGGCGGCAATTACCTATGCCGTTCAAACTTTGGTTGAAGCAGGCGACAACATCATCGCAACCAAAACCCTCTACGGCGGCACATACAATTTCTTTGCCCACAGCCTACCGCGCCAAGGCATAGAAGTACGCTTTATTGATCCGGCCAAACCCGAAGAAATCGCCGCCAATACCGACAGCCACACCAAACTGGTGTATTGCGAATCTATCGGCAATCCCGCCATCAATGTCGTCGATATTCCAGCATTCGCCCAAGCCGCGCACGCTCAAGGGCTGCCTTTAATGGTCGATAATACCGTCGCTACGCCCACGTTGTTCCGCCCGATCGAGCACGGCGCCGACATCGTTATCCAATCCCTGACCAAATACATCGGCGGCCACGGCACAACGATTGGCGGTGCCATTATCGACGGCGGTAAATTCCAATGGGCAGGCAATCCGCGTTTTGAAAAAACCTTCAATCAGCCTGATTCGTCTTACCACGGCGTAAACTACTGCGAACATTTTGGTGCGGCAGCCTATATCGCCCGCGCCCGCGTCGTCCCATTGCGTAATACCGGTGCCGCCCTGTCTCCGCACAGCGCATTTTTACTGCTTCAAGGTTTGGAAACCCTCGCCCTGCGTATGGAACGTCATTGCGAAAACGCCCTAAAAGTAGCCGAATTCTTAAAGAAACATCCGCAGGTCGAATGGGTGAACTATCCCGCCCTGCCCGACAGTCCGTATAAAGCCTTGATTGACCGCGACTACGGCGGAAAAGCCTCCGGTTTGCTAAGTTTCGGTATTAAAGGCGGCCGTGAAGCCGGTGCGAAGTTCATTGACGCACTGCAACTCTTCCTGCGCCTAGTGAATATCGGCGATGCCAAATCTCTGGCTACCCATCCTGCTACAACGACCCACCGTCAGCTTGACGATGCAGAACTCGCCGCAGCAGGCGTCAGTCCCGACATGGTACGTCTGAGCGTCGGTATCGAGCATATCGACGATTTGCTTGCCGACTTGGCGCAGGCATTGGATGCCGCACAGGCATAGGCAATATCTGCGCTAATTAGATGAAAAAAGCCTCCGCTTAAAAAGGCCGTCTGAAAATCTCTTTTCAGACGGCCTTTTCCTTTTCTATAAATCAAACGCGGCGTTAATCAAACGTTTGGTGTAATCGTTTTGCGGATGGTGGAAAATCTGATCCGCGCTGCCGTATTCAACCATTTCGCCCTGCTTCATCACAATCACATTATCGCTGACGGCGCGCACGACAGACAAATCATGACTGATGAACATATAAGTCAGGCCGTATTTCTTCTGCAAGTCGCGCAAAAGTTCGACCACTTTGGATTGTACGGAGCGGTCAAGTGCAGAGGTTGGCTCGTCCAAAAGAATGAATTTCGGGCGCAGGATAACGGCGCGTGCAATAGCGATACGCTGACGCTGGCCGCCGGAAAATTCGTGCGGATAACGGTTGAGCGCGTCAAGCGGCAGGGACACTTCCTTCATGACTTCCAAAACGCGTTGAATACGTTCTTTTTTAGTCATTTCAGGATGATGAACCGTCAAACCTTCGCCAATAATTTCACCAACGGTCAAGCGCGGTGAAAGCGAACCGAACGGATCTTGGAACACAATTTGCCGTTGCGATTTCAGACGGCGTGCTTCTTCGGCGGTATAGTTTTTCAGGTCTTTTCCTTCAAAGGAAATATGGCCGGTATAAGGCAGCATCTGCATAACGGCTTTACCCAGCGTGGATTTACCGGAACCGGACTCGCCGACAACGCCCAATGTTTCACCTTCTTTAATTTTGAGGCTGATGCCTTTGACGGCGTCAAACGTTTTGAGCGGTTTGCCGAAAAAGTTTTGCTTCAATACGAAAGAAACATTGACATTATCGGCATCGATTAACACACCGGCGTTATTTTCTTCCGGCTCTTTCATGCCTTTGGGAATGGCATTGATGAGTTCGGCGGTATATTCGTGTTTCGGATGGGCAAATACTTCTTTGATTTTGCCGCGCTCGACAATTTCGCCGTTACGCATGACGCAGACGGTTTTGGAATAGTGTTCCGCCAAACCCAAATCGTGGGTAATGAAGATAATTGCCATGCCCATTTGCTGTTGCAAATCATGGAGCAAATCGAGAATCTCGGCTTGAATGGTCACATCCAAAGCCGTGGTTGGCTCATCGGCAATCAGCAAGTCAGGTTCATTGATGAGCGCCATGGCAATCATAATGCGTTGCAGCTGACCGCCGGAAAACTCGTGCGGATATTGCTTCATACGGCGTTCGGCTTCTTTGATGCCCACACGCTCCAGCAATGCCAATGCCTTCTGCCCTGCTTCTTTTTTGCCGAGCTTTTTATTATGCACACGCGCAGCTTCAATCAGCTGCGCACCGATACGCATAAACGGATTGAGCGAGGTCATCGGCTCTTGGAAAATCACGCTGATGCGGTTGCCGCGCAAATCACGCAGGGTTTTCTCATCGGCATCCAAAATGGAAATACCGTCAAAAGTAATGCGCGAATCTTTGCTGTAACGGGCAAATTTTTCAGGCAACAGGCGCATAACAGACATGGAGGTTACAGACTTGCCCGAGCCGGACTCGCCGACCAAAGCCAATGTTTCGCCCTCTGCCACTTTAAAGCTGACATTACGCACGGCGTGCACGTTTTTTTCATGCAATTCAAAATTGATGTCCAGATTTTCTACAACCAGTAACTGTTTTGTCATTTTGATTATCCTTTTGGTTGTGGTTTAGCGGTCTTTCGGGTCAAGCGCATCGCGCAGGCCGTCGCCGATAAAGTTGAAACAGAACAAAGTGGTTACCAAGAAGAAACTTGGTACGAGCAGCTGCCAAGGTGCGGCTTCCATCGAAATCGCGCCTTCTTGCAACATCGAACCCCAACTGGTCATAGGCTCTTGCACGCCCAAGCCCAAGAAGCTCAAAAAGGATTCAAACATAATCATGCCCGGCACCAACAAAGACGCATACACCATCACCACGCCCAAAACATTCGGAATAATGTGGCGTGTCACAATTTTACGTTTTGCCACGCCGCTCACACGCGCTGCTTCGACAAACTCTTTATGCTTCAAGCTCAAGGTTTGACCGCGCACGATACGCGCCACGTCCAGCCAAGACACCAAACCCACGGCGGCAAAAATCAAAAGCAGATTGCGGCCGAAGAACGTGGTCAGCAGAATCACGAAAAACATAAACGGAAACGCGTTCAAAATTTCCAAAAAGCGCATCATCAGCGAATCGAGCTTACCGCCGATAAAGCCGGCAATCGCACCATAAAGCGTACCGATGACAACGGCTACCAATGCGCCGGCTACACCGACCAGCAAGGAAATACGTCCGCCAGTTGCCGCGCGCGACAGCAAATCGCGGCCGAGCAAGTCCGTACCCAGATAGTGATGAGTAGAAAAGGACGGCGGAATCTGCATATTGTCCCAGTCGGTGAAGTCGTAGGTGTAGCGGACAATCCATGGCGCCACAATCACAAAAATACTGATCAGCAACAGGATGATAATGCTGTACACCGCCGCTTTGTTCTGTTTAAAACGCCGCCATGCGTCGCTCCACAGGCTTTTGCCGTGTACTTTGGGCGTATTCTGCTGCCTCTGCAAGGGCCTGAGTCTGCTTCTTTTTGAATAACATAATGTTCTCTCTCGCTTTTTATTCTTTCTTCAGGCCGTCTGAACGTTTCAGACGGCCTTTGCGCAAATGGGATTAATAACGGATTTTCGGGTCAATAATGGCATACAGAATATCGAGGATGGCGTTGAACAAAATGGTCATAATGCCGACCAAAATCGTCAAACCCAAAATCATGCCGTAGTCGCGGTTGAGCGCGCCGTTGACAAACAATTGTCCGACGCCGGGAATACCGAACACATTTTCAATCACAATGGAGCCGGTGATGATGCCGACGAATGCCGGGCCTAAGAAAGAAACAATCGGCAGCATGGCGGGACGCAGCGCATGGCGCAGGATGATGCGGCTCATGGGCAGGCCTTTGGCACGTGCCGTGCGGATAAAGGGGCTGTTCAATACTTCAATCATCGCGCCGCGCGTAATCCGCGCGATACTGGATACATAACCGATGGACAAAGTAACGACGGGCAAAATCAAGTTCATCAGTGCGCCATCGTTCCAGCCGCCGGCAGGCAGCCATTGCAGTCTGACGGCAAACACCAGCACCAATACCGGCGCCATCACAAAGCTGGGAACGACGATACCGGTCATCGCACCGCTCATCAGCGCATAATCCAGCCAACTGTTTTGTTTTAAGGCGGCGATGATGCCGATAAACATGCCGAAGATGGCGGCAATCAAAAAGGCGTAGAAGCCAAGTTCTGCCGATACCGGCAGGGATTGGGCAAGCAACTCATTAACGCTGAAATCTTTATATTTGAACGACGGCCCCAAATCCCCCTGCGCCAACTGCTTGAGGTAGTGGAAATATTGGAGGTACATCGGATCATTGAGGTGGTATTTGGCTTCGATGTTGGCCATGACCGCAGGCGGCAAATTGCGTTCGCCTGTGAACGGGCTGCCCGGTGCGAGCCGCATCAGGAAAAACGATACGGTAATCAACACCAGCATGGTCGGGATGGAAGCACATATCCGTTTGATGATGAATTTCAACATAATCAGGCTGTCCTGTCTGAACATACCGGACTCGTGAAAACAAAGCTGACCTGAAGCGGAAATCGGATGAATGGCAGCAGGCGTCTGTAACGTCGCCGCGCCGGTTTCTCTCTCTATTCCGACCGGGTTATTGTTTTTTTATTCGGAGTCGGGTAAGGTTTTTTAGTTTTTAGATAATTGTTGTTATAAGGCCGTCTGAAACTTTGTATCCGCCGTTTCAGACGGCCTTTCACGTTAACGCGCCAAAGGTTCGGTGCGTTCAATCAGCCATGCTTTGGCCGCGCCTTCTGTCAAAGGCTCAAGACGGCGGCGCACTTCGGCGTGATATTGGTTCAGCCATTCGATTTCGCTGCCAGTCATCAGTTTGGTATCGATCAGGCGCGTATCGATTGGGCAGAGGGTAACGGTTTCAAAATACAGGAATTTGCCGAACTCGGTTTCCTCTGGGTTTTCAACCGGACGATTGATTACCAGGCTTTCGATACGGATGCCCCATTTGCCCGGACGGTAAAGACCCGGCTCGTTGGAAGTCAGCATGCCTGACTTCATCGCGTGATGCGGTTGCGGCACGGCGGCAACGGCAATGCTTTGCGGACCTTCATGCACATTGAGGAAATAGCCCACGCCATGACCTGTACCGTGACCGTAATCGCATTGCGCCTGCCAGAGCGATTTGCGGCAGATGGCATCAATCATCGGGCCTTTGATGTTTTCAGGGAAAATGGTTTCCGCCAGAGAAATATGCGCTTTCAACACCAAAGTGTAATCGCGCTTCATGACCGCACTCGGATTGCCAACAGGCACCACGCGCGTAATGTCGGTCGTACCGCCCCAGTATTGGCCGCCGGAATCAATCAGCAGCATACCGTCGCCTTTGATTTTGCTGTTGTTTTCCGGTGTCGCGCTGTAATGAGGCAAGGCGGCATTGGCATTGTAGCCGGCGATGGTGTCGAAACTTGGCGAAATAAAGCCAGGGCGTTGGCTGCGGTGTTTGTAGAGCATGCCGTCGATGTCCAGTTCGCTCAATTCGCCACCGTCTGCCAAGATTTGTTCAAACTCGGCAAAGAAGCCGCACAATGCCGCGCCGTCTTCCGCCATGGTATTGCGGATATGGGCGATGTCGGCATCAGATTTGACTGATTTGAAGAATGTGCTTGGGTGGATGGCTTCAATCAAACGGACGTCTTCAGGCAGGCGGCGCAAAGTGCCGACCGCAGTTTTGTTCGGATCAATCAGCAATGCGCCCTTAACGCCTGCCAAGTAGTCCGCCGCTTGCGCATAAGGCAATACTTCAAAACCTGCCGCTTTCAAAGCTTCGGCAGATTCGGCTTTCAGACGGCCTGCATCGGTAAACAATACGGCTTTGTCTTGGCTGATAAACAAATGGGACAAGAACACGGGGTTGAACGGCACATCATCACCGCGCAGATTGGTAATCCAAGCGATGTCGTCCAAAGAAGAAACCAAATGCGCATCTGCGCCCTGCTCTTTCATGGCCGCACGGATTCGGGCCAGTTTTTCGGCCGCCGTTTCGGAAACATAGTCGGGATGGTGAACGTAGATTTCCGGAGTCGGCAATGCAGGACGGTCGTCCCACACTTCGTCCAACAAGGTTTCAGGATATTCGAGGCGGATGTTTTTGGCGGCAAGTGCCTGTTTCAAACCGCGCTCGCCGCTGAGTGCAAACATATCGGCAGGCGCGCCGACCACTGCGCCCTCGGGCAGATTTTGTGCCAACCACTCGGTATAAGGCGCATCAACGCCCATTTTTTGCAGCTCGATGCCGTTTGGCGCAAGCTGTTGACCTGCCTGTTCCCAATAGCGGCTGTCCGTCCACACGCCTGCTTTATCGGCGGTTACCACCAAAGTGCCGGCCGAACCGGTAAAGCCGGAAAAATCGCGGCGTGCCTGCCAATGCTCGGGCAGGTATTCGGAAAGGTGCGGATCGGCGGAAGGAATGACAAACGCGTCCACACCATGTTTTTCATGGCTTCGCGTAAAGCGGACAAACGTTGTTGTACAGATTTCATGTGTTATGTCTCCTGTTGTTTCAGACGGCCTCTGTCATCAAGGCCGTCTGAAAACTTGTGCTGTCTATAATCAATCTATTTTTTCGGTGCGAACGACCAGCTCTTGACCGTGTAGTTCCGCAAAGGGTCTTTGTCGGAATAGCCGATAATATCAGGTTTAACCATACGCACTTCAACCTGATGATACAGCGGAATCAGTGCAGCGTCTTCTTGAAGCTGCTTCTCCGCATCAGCATAAAGCCGGCTGCGCGCTTCCTTGCTGACACCATCTTTCAGCGTATTGTTCATAAATGTGTCAAACGCCGCGCTTTTGTAGCGGAATGCATTGTTTGAGTTGTTGGATTTCAAGATATTGAGCATACCCGCCGGATCGTTGAAATCGGAACACCAGCCGCTGAACGAAACCTTGAAATTGCCTTGCGCGCGCGTATCCAAATAAGTTTTCCATTCCTCGTTGGACAAAGTCGGACGGATAAACGGAATGGCGGCTTTCCACACCGACTGCACGGCAGTAATTTGTTTTTTGGACGCTTCGCTGGTGCTGTACAAAATATCGAACTCAAGCGGATGTTCATCGTTGTAGCCTGCTTCGTTCAACAGTTTGCGTGCGGTTTCGATGCGTTTTTCAGGCGTCCACTCTTTCCACTCAGGGTAAACAGGAATCACGCCCTGCATTTGCGGCGGCGTCAATTGGAACGCAGGCGTATCGCCACGGCCGCCCACTTTGACGACGATGTCGCGGCGCGTCAGCATATTGAGCGCCTTGCGGACGCGCGGATCGTTAAACGGCGCTGCTTCGTGGTTCGGCTCCAAATACCAGCTGCATAAAGAAGTCGTACGTTTCACTTGTCCCGGAAACTCAATATCCGCCACTTTGACCTGATCGCTGGGAATACCGTAAGTCACATCAATTTCATTGGCGCGATAACGGTTGTACTCACCGCTGCCTGATAAGAAAACCGCCTTCGGAATGGCCACTTTGTCTTTATCGTAATAATTGGGATTGCGTTCCATATTGATGTGGCTATTGACTTTCCAATCCTTTAACAGATAAGCGCCACTGGAGACGTAATGACCGGGCTGCGTCCACTTATTGCCGTATTTTTCGACAGTGGCACGGTGAACCGGAAATGTGAATTGCTGAATCAGCATATCGGGGAAATAAGGCACTGGCGCAATCAGCGTAAATTGCAGGGTCTTCGCGTCCAACGCCTTGACGCCCAATGTTTCAGGTTTGGCTTTGCCGTTTAATATATCTTCCGCATTTTCCACTTGGGCATCGACCAAATAGCTGCCGAAAGGTGCGCCGGTGGCCGGATCGGCAAGACGGCGGAAGCTGTATACAAAATCTTCGGCAGTAATCGGATCGCCATTGCTCCATTTGGCATCACGCAGATGGAAAGTCCAAATACGCTCGCCCTCGCTCTCCCATTTTTCCGCCAAAGCAGGAATGGTTTTGCCTTCGGCATCCGTACCGACCAAACCATCCATCAACTGACGGATAATCGCACCGGCCGCCATATCGCCGCTCATTTGAGGATCCAGCGTACCCGGCTCGACGCCGTTGCTGACCACCACGCGCTCATAATCGGTACGTTTAAACTCAGGAGCAGGCTTGACATCGCGGCTGCACGCCGACAACGCGAATACGGCAGCCAATGATGCAGCCAACAGCGGATAGGTTTTTTCGGCCATATTTCATTCCTTCTTTTGGGTATTCTTCTTTTCAGACGGCCTGATGATTCAAACTACACTCGACTACATTTATTTAGAATTTTTCCAGTACAGTTAAATCATCTATTTCAAACCATAAAAATAGTGTTTTAAACCACACATTCCATCAGGATAATAGTGAGCCATCCAAAATTGTTGGCAAATTAACACAAAAATACGTAACTGAAAACTATTTTTCAATTTATCCTACGATAAGTTACAAATGTATTGATTTTTTATAATTTGTCAAATAAGATTATCCGGACTCTTTCACCGCAAGCAAGAAAAAGACATAAAAAGGAGAATTAAATGAAGAAGTTACCCTACCTTATTGCCACTGCACTCATCGGCTCTTCCATAAGCGCCGCCCACGCCGAACCTAAAATGAGCGGTACCATCTACCTCATGACCGAGGTCGAACACAACAATAAAACCGGCGTCACCAATACAACCATTTCCGATAAAAGTTCCAGTCTTTATCTCTCCGATGAAGTACGACTCAACAACGACTTATGGCTGAAATGGCAACTTGGCTCCTTTATTTACTTCGATTCCGACCGCTGGGGCGGCTGGGGCACTGCCGACTCATACGTCGCGCTCAACAGCTACAAAAACCTTGGTACCGTCAAAATGGGTTACATCAGTACACCCATGAACAGCATTTATCTAAACCCGTTCGACACCAATAGCTCGATTTTGGAATTCGGCAAAATTTCCCGCTTCGGCCAACGCCGCGTTTCTATGGCTTATGAGTCTCCTTGGAAAAACGGTTTCCAATTCAAATTCAACGTTTCCCCAGGTTCCAATGCCGCACGCAACAACAACGACTGGAATCCGGACAAAAAACGTGACGGCGACTGGGTCTTCGGCTGGGGCGTGGACTACTACCACCCCAACAACGGCTTTAACGCCCACTACGCTGCCGAATACGCACCCAACGACTCTCCGACCGAAACCAAAGACTTCCAAGCCCATGCATTCATGGCCGGATACAGCAAAGACAAAATCTCCGTCGATGCCGCATTCCAATACGCCAAAAACACTTGCGACGGCTTCAGCTGCTGGGGTGTGTGGAAAGATGCGGCAGGCAACGTAGCCGGTTCTTACGACAAAGAAATCAACAACACCAAAGAATTTATGGTGTCCGGCTCATACAAAGTAGGCAATTTCAAACCTCAAATCGGCTTCGCCTACGGTAAAAGTTCTATCGGCGAAGACTACAAACACGTCGCCGTCAGCACCGATTACAGCTTCTCCAAACGGACGACCGCCACACTCGGCGCCGGCTGGTTGAAAGAAAACGTCAATCCGAAATACGACGAAGATTTGCCGAAAAAATCTTCTTACGCAGTGGGCATGGTATTCAAACACCGCTATTAATGCCTGACAGATTAAAGGCCGTCTGAAACAATTTGTTCAGACGGCCTTTTCTACATCCTATAATTAAACTTGCAGCCCACCTTAAAAAAATCATTACATTGCCCACACTCAAGCAACAAAAAAACGTCATCATGAACGCCCACCGCACCCTCATCATCTCTGTTTTTATCGTCGCCAGCTGTGGCCTTGCTTACGAGCTCATCATCGCCGCGCTCGCAAGCTATCTTTTGGGCGACAGTATTTTGCAGTTTTCCTCCGTCATCGGGCTTTATCTGTTTTCAATGGGTATCGGCGCCCACCTGACCCAATACATCAAAGATAAAGATGTATTACATCGCTTTATCGAAATCGAACTTCTGGTCGGCATTATCGGCGGCATTTCTGCGCTGGCATTATTTGTAGCCTTCGGTTTATCCGCCGCCCCGTTCCGCACCCTGCTCTACGCTTTTGTACTGATTGTCGGCATGGTTGTCGGCATGGAAATTCCTTTGGTCATGCGCGTGTTAAACCAAAAAGGGGCGGAATTTAAAGAACTCGTTTCCAAAGTATTGACCTTCGACTACTTAGGCGCACTTGCCGTCTCGTTATTATTTCCGCTCCTGCTCGCCCCCAAACTCGGCATGGCGCGTTCCGCCTTGTTGTTTGGCATTTTCAACGCCGCCGTCGCCTATCTGACTGCACGCGTATTCAAAGCCGAATTGCCCCGCTACCACGCCATCCGCCTGCGCGCGCTGGTTGTCTTGTCCGTCCTCGCCGCCACTTTCGTCTACGCCGACCGTATTTCCTTTAAAGCCGAACAAAGCTATTTCGGCGATCCCGTCGTCTATCAAAGCCATTCGCCCTACCAACGGCTGGTCGTTACCCGCTGGAAAGACGACACCCGCCTCTATATCAACGGCAACCTACAATTCTCCTCACGCGACGAACACCGTTATCATGAAGCACTCGTTCTGCCTGCCATGCAGATGGTGCCAAACGCTGAACGCATCCTGATTCTCGGTGGCGGCGACGGATTGGCGGCACGCGAAGTCTTGAAATATCCGCAGGTCAAAAATGTTACTTTGGTCGATCTCGACCCTGACATGACCGCTACTTTTAAAACCTCCGCCACCTTGAGCGCGCTCAACCAAGGTTCGCTGTCCCATCCCAAAATGCACGTTGTCAACGATGATGCCGCCAAATGGCTGGAAGGGTCGTCTGAAAAATTCGACGTTATCATCATCGACCTGCCCGACCCGTCCAATTTCTCGCTGGGCAAACTCTACTCCGTCCCCATGTACCGCCTCGTTGCCCGCCATCTTGAGCCGCAGGGCAAAATCGTCGTCCAATCCACTTCGCCCTACTTCGCCCCTAACGCCTACTGGTCGGTCGTTGCCACCCTCGAAGCGGCCAAGTTGAATACCGCACCCTATCACGTCTACGTCCCCTCCTTTGGCGAATGGGGATTTGTGTTGGCAGGGTTTGACCAAAACTTCCCCATTCCGCAAATTCGACGTACCCACCCGCTATCTCAATGCCCAGACCTTCGCCGAAATGTTCCGCTTTCCGCCCGATATGGCAAGGCGCAAGGTTGAAGCAAATTATTTGAACAACCAAATTCTCGTCAGTTATTTTGAAAGCGATTGGAACAATGTGATGCGATAGAATATCTAAAGGCCGTCTGAAACATCTGTCTTCTTTTTATCTCCGTTCAGACGGCCTCATCGCCCATTTACCCTTTTTCACACAGCATTTGCTTGAAAAAATAAGGTTTATCTTTATCTAGATAGAACACAATCGACACTATCCGTTGAATGAAGGAACAAACACTTATGCAGTATTTTGGAATCGGTTTTTTGGTTTTAATCTTTTTGGAAATCATGTCCATCGTCTGGGTTGCCGACTGGCTTGGCGGCGGTTGGACACTGTTTTTGATGGCTCTCAGCTTTATCAGTGGTATCTTTATGCTGCGTTATACCGGCATCTCCGGCCTTTTACTCGCTGGCGCAGCCGTCCGCAGCGGCCAGAACATTTCCCTCTATCAGATGCTGTGGCCGATTCGCTATACTGCCGTCGCGGTTTTCCTGCTCAGCCCCGGTTTTATTTCAACCGCCGTTGCCCTGCTCTTGCTGATTCCGTTTAAAGGCAATGCGGCCGTTTCTTCTACGCAGTCTTTCCAAAGCCGCCAGACTTACAGCTCCGCCAAAGATGATGAAGATATTATCGAAGGCGAATATACGGTTACGCGCACCAGCAAAGCCGACAAACCGCAAGACTATATCGAACACAAACCCGATTGACGACTTCCTTCATAACAGGCCGTCTGAATTAGGAATACCTCAAAAGTGTTTCATATTTCAGACGGCCTTAGTCATTTCCGGGCTTTGAAAATGTAAATATCGGTTTGTAATTCGGTTATTCCGCATAAATCATTTAAAATAAGCAGTTATTTTGATTCTAAAAACGACACGGTATCCAATGAACGTTCAACGTCTTTTCCCTCTCTCCCTCAGCTTGATTACCGCCGCTGTTTTATCGGCGTGCGCCACCCAAAACACACCGACTGCTTCTAAAACCGAAACCGTCGTTCAGCCTAAATCTACTTCTATTCCTTCACGCCGCGCCGACAGCGAATCCAAAATCCTGTCCGATTACAGCCAATACCAAAGCGCCATCGATGCCGCCAAACGCGGCGACGATGCTTGGGTACAACAATTTTTATCCCAAGCCAGCGACAGCGCAATGGCTGAAAACGTCCGCAACGAATGGTTGAAACCTTGGGCGCGCGCGGCCAATGGGATTTGTTCCGTCAAGAATTCAGTAAATTGAATGCCGCCGGCGTCGCACAAGAAGTGCAATGTTATGCCGATTTGAGCAGCGGCAATTACAGCAAAGCCGCCGAGCTGGTTCGCGTGACTAGCAAACTGCCTGCCGGCTGTACCCGCTTGGTTGAAAGCGCGGCAGCTTCAGGCCGTCTGAACACCAACGACGCATGGCGTCGCGTGCGCGGCTTGTTGAGCAACAGCCAAACCACAGATGCACGCAACCTCACCGCCGCATTGGGCAGCCCATTTGAAGGTGGCGCGCAAGGTGCGACCGAATACAGCTTGTTGAGCGTGATCGGCAAAGATGCACGCAAATCCGCTTCTGCTGCAGCCACCCTGTCCGGCATGGAATCCGGCCTCAGCCGTGAACAACGCAGCTTCGCATGGGGCGTACTGGGCCACTACCATGCACAAAGCCAAAACATGCCGACTGCTTTGAGCTACTACGGCCGCGTTTCCGACCGCAAACAACTGACCGACGAACAATTAGAATGGTACGCACGCGCCGCTTTGCGCCTGCAACATTGGGACGAATTGGCAAGCGTGATTCAGCATATGCCTGAAAAACTGCAAAAAGACCCGACATGGCAATATTGGCTGGGCCGCAGCTTCGCTGCACAAGGCAAAAGCAGCCAAGCCAAAGAAATGTACGAAAAAGCTGCCGCTTCCGGCCGCAATTTCTACGCCGTAATGGCAGGTGAAGAATTAGGCCGCCGCATCAATACGCGCAACAACGTTTCCGATGCCGATGCCAGAGACGTCCGCCGCATGAGTGAAGACGGTGCCATCAAACGCGCATTGGTTCTGTTTAAAAACAGCCAAAGCAACGGCGACTCCAAAATGCGCCGTCAGGCACAGGCAGAATGGCGTTTTGCCACCCGCGACTTCAACGAAGACAACCTGCTGACTGCCGCACAAGTCGCTTTTGACAACCAGTTCTACGACATGGCAATCAACAGCGCAGACCGTACCGACCACAAACTCAACTACAAACTGCGCTACCTCTCTCCGTTTAAAGACCTGACCGTCCGCTATGCCGCACAGGCTGGTGTTGACCCGGCATGGGTTTACGGTTTGATTCGCCAAGAGAGCCGCTTTGTCATGGGCGCGCAATCCAGCGTCGGCGCACAAGGTCTGATGCAGGTCATGCCTGCAACCGCCCGCGAAATCGCCGGTAAAATCGGCATGAGCAGCAGCGAACTCTACACCATGGACGGCAACATCCGCATGGGTACTTGGTACATGGCAGATGCCAAACGCCGCCTGCAAAATAACGAAGTAATGGCCACCGCAGGCTACAATGCCGGCCCCGGCCGCGCCCGCAACTGGCAGGCTTCTTCGCCTTTGGAAGGCGCGATTTACGCCGAGACCATCCCATTCACCGAAACCCGCGACTACGTGAAAAAAGTCATGACCAACGCGACTTATTACGCGTCATTGTTCAATGAGCCGCAAACTTCGTTGAAACAACGTATGGGTACGGTTCCCGGCCGCTATTAATGCCCGATAGGCCGTCTGAAAAGTGAGACAGAATCAAACGTTCAGACGGCCTGCAATCTTGACATACTATCGGGTTTATAAGATAATCGCCCGATTGTTTCTGACCGAAAAGGTCACTTGCACGGCAAAAGCCGACTTGTTAGGAGGTGATGTTTACATCACGGCGCGTATCCCGCCCTGCCCTAGGCAAACCAGCGATACAATAACTACCCCATTATGACAAACCGTCCTCTATTTCTTAAAACGGTTTGATTGAACAAAATTTAAAGGAAATAAAATGCCTGCTATTCGTGTTAAAGAGAATGAACCATTTGAAGTTGCCATGCGTCGTTTCAAACGTGCCGTAGAAAAAACCGGTCTGTTGACCGAGTTGCGCGCCCGTGAAGCGTACGAAAAACCAACTACCGAACGCAAACGCAAAAAAGCTGCTGCAGCCAAACGTCTGCAAAAACGTCTGCGCAGCCAACAACTGCCTCCTAAAATGTACTAATTACAGGCCTGCCCTGTGATAAACGACACACCGCAAGGGCAGCTTTGCGGTGTGTTTTTTTTTTTCAGACGGCATCTTTTTATATAAAGTGAGAACATTATGAGCCTAAAAACACAATTAACCGAAGACATGAAAACCTCCATGCGTGCCAAAGACCAAGTATCTTTAAGCACCATCCGCCTGATTAATGCCGCCATCAAACAATTTGAAGTAGATGAGCGCACTGAGGCCGATGACGCCAAAGTCATCTCCATCCTGACCAAAATGGTGAAACAACGCAAAGACAGTGCCAAAATCTATACCGAAGCCGGCCGTCAAGATTTGGCTGACAAAGAAAATGCGGAAATCGAAATCCTCAACCGCTACCTACCGCAAATGATGTCTGCAGAAGAAATCAAGACTGTCGTTGAAGTAGTTATTGCAGAAACCGGTGCATCAGGCATGGCAGATATGGGCAAAGTCATGGGCGTGCTGAAAACCCGCCTGGCCGGCAAAGCCGACATGGGCGAAGTCAACAAGGTTTTGAAAGCCGCATTGACTGCTTAATCATCAATAATCAAAAGGCCGTCTGAAATATTATTTTCAGACGGCCTTTCTTATTATGCTAATCAAGCAGCGGTTACTTTACCTTCATGACGCAACAAGGTAATCAAATCGCTAATACGTTTTTTCATGGAACGGCGATCGACGATTTGGTCGATTGCGCCCTTCTCCAACAAGAATTCTGCACGTTGGAAACCTTCCGGCAGGGTTTCGCGTACAGTCTGCTCGATAACGCGCGGACCTGCAAAACCAATCAGAGCATTCGGTTCTGCCAAAACTACATCGCCCAAGAAGGCAAAGCTGGCAGATACGCCGCCCATGGTCGGGTCGGTCAATACGGAAATAAACGGCAGACGTTTCAGTCAGCAAATGCAAAGCCGCGCTGGTTTTCGTCATCTGCATCAAAGAATTCAAACCCTCCTGCATACGCGCACCACCGGAAGCTGCCACGCAAATAAACGAACAATTATCTGCAACAGCACGGCGTACACCCTGCACGAAACGCTCGCCCACTACCGAACCCATGGAGCCGCCGATAAAACGGAATTCAAAAGCAGCCACCACGACGGGCAGGCCGTTCATGGTGCCTCTCATAACGACCAAAGCATCGTCTTCACCGGTTGCTTTACGCGCAGCAGCGAGGCGATCCGGATATTTTTTGCTGTCTTTAAACTTCAACGGGTCTGTCGGTTTAATATTGGCTGCAATCTCTTCACGGCCTTCTTCATCCAAAAGCAGGTTCAAACGTTCACGCGCAGAAAGCGGATTGTGATGATTACATTTCGGGCAGACTTCGTTGTTTTGTTTCAACTCGGTTGAGTAAACCGTTGCCGAACAAGACGGACATTTGTGCCACAGACCTTCAGGGACGCTGGACGAACTGCTTCGGTTTTTAATTTTTGGAGGAAGAATTTTATCTAGCCAGCTCATGAATGACTCCTTAGGATTCAGAATTCAGACGGCCAGTTGAACATAAGGCCGTCTGAAACAATGGAATGGAAAAATTTAGCGAATCGCGTCTTTCAACTCTTTAACCAACGCGCCTACTGCTTCAGCCTCGCTACCCGCGTGGCTTTCAATCTCTTGACGATACGGCTGCCGACAATAACGGCATCCGCCACCGCACCAATCTTACGCGCACTCTCCGCATTATTGATGCCAAAGCCGACACCAATCGGAATATCGATGTATTTGCGCAAAAGCTCTATTTTACGCGAAACTTCTTCAGTATCCAAACTTGCCGCACCGGTTACACCTTTGAGCGATACATAATACACAAAACCGCCGGCTACTTTGGCAATCGTTTGAATACGCTCCTCAGTTGTTGTTGGTGCAATAAGGAAAATGCAATCAATACCTTGTACTTTCAACGACTCATGCAAAGGCGCAATGGTTTCTACCGGAGAATCCACGGTCAACACGCCATCAACACCTGCTTCGGCAGCCGCTTGCGCAAACGCCTGGTAGCCCATTTTGTGTACAGGGTTCAAATAGCCCATTAACACAACCGGCGTTTTATCATTGGTTTGGCGGAACAAGCGTACTGTTTCCAATACATCGTGCAAAGAAACATGATTTGCCAACGCCCTTTCAGCCGCACGTTGAATAGTCGGGCCATCCGCCATAGGGTCAGAAAACGGCACACCCAGTTCCAAAATATCAGCACCATTAGCCACCAGGCTATGCATCAATGCCAAGGTTGTCTCAAGGCTTGGATCGCCCACCGTAATATAAGGAATCAGTGCTTTTGCGCCATTGAGCGCTGAGAAAGTTTGTTGGATTCTGCTCATTTTCTGCTATCCATTTCATCGATTTGAATGTTTTCCGGCAGCCTATTTATTCTGCCGTTGCATTTGTTTTAAAAACCTCAGTCTGCCATGAAAAGGCGGCATCTATCCGCATTATCTAATGACTGTTTCTTCCCAATCGGCAAACAAGAGGCTAAGTATAACATTTACGGCTATTTCATAGAATCATTTGCAATCAAGATTCTGATATTTTGAAAGCAATATAAAACAATAAAGGCCGTCTGAAAATCATTCAAACAGCCTTTATTAGAATCAATTATGCAAATCTTTGTATGCCTTCGCACTTTTGATCAGAATTTCCTTATCAATTACAGCTCGACATGGTGATTTTGTTGTTCAGAACCCAGATGATACTCCAAATCGGACAAATCTGCATCAGACCATGACGCACTTCTTCTGCATTGGCGGCAGGATTGCCGTTTGCATCCAAAGCGCCACGGCTGAACGTATCGATATACGGTTCAAACGTATCTTTCAGTTTCAACAACTTAACCACATCTGAGCGCGTATATCGATCGCCACCGTATCCAATCACAACATTATTTTCATGTTGCCATTGGGCAAACTGAGCCGGGCTGATTTGCACCAATTGGCACATCTCATCCAACGTAAAATAACGCTTGGCAGGAATAACCGGATTATTGTTGCTTGTCATAGTAATGCT